>Ga0302185_10001359_pt1 | contig 17272 bp, 13 predicted proteins | sample II_Bog_E1_1_FD_200231 | JGI IMG/M metagenome (GOLD analysis project Ga0302185, IMG submission 200231) | Peat permafrost microbial communities from Stordalen Mire near Abisko, Sweden - II_Bog_E1_2 | ecosystem: Environmental > Terrestrial > Soil > Wetlands > Peat | place: Sweden: Abisko... | reverse complement strand
CCACTGCTAACAGCAAGCTATGCCGGGTTTGTGAACAATGAAACTGCCGCCAACCTGGCGGTTTTGCCGGTATTGACAACCACCGCGGTAACTACTTCGCCCGTGGGGCAGTATCCCATCACTGCAAATGGGGCGTCGTCGCCTAACTATACTATCATAGCCTACTTACCCGGAGTACTCAGCATTTTGCCTGCAGAACAATCGATACTAATACCAAACGCGTTTACGCCAAACGGAGATGGAATAAATGATACATGGAATATTAAATTTCTTAGCGCCTATGTAAATTGTTCGGTTGACATTTTTAATAGATGGGGAGAAAAGGTATATTCGTCGACCGGTTACTCCGTTCCCTGGGATGGAAGTTATAAGGGTACTGCGCTGCCAACCGGGACTTATTATTACATTATCAACCTTAAGAACGGACAAAATCCATTATCGGGCTTCGTCGCGATTATAAGGTGAAATATCTCCAGAACGCATGAACAAAGGCTACAGGCTAAAAGTGAGACTATATTTTTTAAGCATCTTTCTCTTCTTTTTCTTATCAAAAACCCCGGCTCAGGTCGCCCTAATGACAGCTAACAGGGTGTTTTCGACACCGATTGAATTGCCGGACAATAGTTGCGCCAGTGCGTTAGTCAATAATTTGCAGGCAGAAAACGCCGGAAACTTTTCGCCCGCAATCGTTAACAACGAAACCATGCGACCGGACACTGGCATTAATGCTATAACGTCCCGGGGCACAGCCAATTTTACCACCACAGCGGGTCCTGACCCGGCGCCTACCATTGGCGTCGGCAATCCCACAGGCAACATTTTGGCGTGTTTAGGCTTCGCTTCAGCACCTCCGAATATTGCACAATTTACCGTTTCAGGTGCTAACCTGACGGGCAATATTACCGCGGCCGCAAGTGTAGGCTTTGAAATATCTCAGAACCCAACCACCGGCTATGCAAGCAGTTTGGTAATAGTGCAAACGGGCGGTACCGTCAAAACTCAGCTGATATATGCGAGGGCAGCGGCAACTACCACTTCAGGTAATTTAACGGGGAATGTTGTATTCAAATCTCCCGGGGCCGGAAATCAAAATGCAGGCTTGACGGGCGTGGTAAATTCAATACCGACCGTAAACAGGCCGACTGGACAGGAGGTGAAAAATGGCGCAAACACCGCGACTATCAATTTTACAGGTACAGCGACAGTTTACAGCTGGGTTAATGACACGCCTGCAATAGGTTTAGCAGCCAGCGGCACGGGCGATATACCCGCTTTCACTGCCGTGAATACGGGAGGCGCGGCTATTGTTGCTACAATTACAGTTACCCCATCAGCTTCGGGCACAGGCTGTACCGGTACGCCGCTTAGCTTTACAATAACTGTAGATCCATCCCTGCCGCCGGGCTTTACGGCAACGGGCATGCCGTCGGGCTTAACTACACAATATGGCACGCCTTCGCCATCAACCAGTTTCACTTTGTCGGGTGTTAGCTTAACAACGGGCATTTTGGTTACCCCACCGACCGGTTTTGAGGTGAGCACCGATGACGTAAATTTTTCCCCCACGGTTACTGTAGGCTCCGGCGGGATCATTAATTCTGCGCCGGTTTATATCCGCCTTGCAGCTACGACGCCAGTGGGAAACAACTATTCAGGCAATATTCAATTGAGCAGTACCGGTGCCACCGACCAGACTATAATGATGCCTTTAAGTACAGTAACGCCCGCTATTTTAGCCATTATTGCAGATGATAAAACCAAAACATATGGCACGGCAAACCCAATTCTAACCGCAACTTACATCGGCTTTGTGAATTTTGACACGTCAACAAATCTAACCACACAGCCTGTATTGTCGACAACTGCAGCGACCAACTCACCCATAGGGCCTTACCCTATTTCGGTTAGCGGGGCGGCTTCGCCTAATTATACTATAAACTATATCCCCGGAACATTGACTGTACTTCCCTCCGAACAGTCGCTGGTTATACCGAGCGCCTTTACCCCTAATGGCGATGGCATCAATGACACGTGGGATATAAAGTATTTAGGCTATTATCCAAATTGTTCGGTAAATGTATTCACTAGGTGGGGACAAATGGTTTATTCGTCTTTGGGTTACGGCGTACCTTGGGATGGTACTTACAAAGGGACAGCACTCCCAACGGGCACTTACTATTATGTTATCAACTTTAAAAATGGATTTTTCCCGCTAGCGGGATTTGTCGCAATAATAAGATGATCATTGAAAAGGCTAAATCACCATGTTGACGCAAATTTACGCCGATACTAATAGGACGACTATCGACGTTGTATGCATGGAACAAATGAGAATTGGCACCGGTTACCTTATGTTTTAATACCAACCGATAAAATAGTAATATCGAACAAGGAATAAAAACCTTAATTTTTACTTAAATTGCAAAACAAATATATACAACAGATGCCGATAAAAGGTATATTCGTCAGTTGGTTAAGGAACACGATATGACAACAAGTAACGACGTGGCGCCTAAAAGTTTACGTCAATTATATTAAAAACCTAATAACAGACTTTAAGATTTATCGGCTTGTGTGGTAAATATCATATAGATAGATGAAAAGAACTTTACTAATAATTGTTTTATTTATTTCGTTTAAACAATTTGCTTCAGCACAGCAAAAACCGCAGTACACACAGTATATTTTTAATTATTTACTGATAAACCCTGCGGTTACCGGTATTGAGAACTATACCGATGCCAAAGCCGGGTACCGCAGCCAGTGGACAGGGTTGCAAGGGGCTCCCGTCACAGGATATCTTACCGTTGATTTTCCGTTAGGCGATAAATTTATACAGGGAGATGCAACTTCCTTCCCCGCCGAAGGTGGTGTCGATCCTTCAAGCCGGCAGTACACCCAGGAGTATATGGCTTCGGAACCGCACCATGGGCTTGGTTTTTCAATAGTGTCCGATGTCGCGGGACCTATCAACACCACCAATGTGGATGTCAATTATGCCTATCATATCGGCCTGACCGACAAGATGAACCTGGCGCTCGGCGTAGCGGCGGGAGCCAATCACATTAGCTTGAATACATCCGAAATAACCCTCGAAAATCCGCTTGATCCGGCTATTGCCGATGGCAACAACAGTCAGTGGACGCCCGACCTTAGTGCGGGTGTTTGGCTTTATTCGGGAAATTATTTTGCTGGGGCCTCCGTGCAGCAGCTGTTGCCCGGAAATCTCTATTTCAGCACAGAGCATGTGGTCAATGCAGCTAAAACAGTTCCGCAATATTTTTTAACCGGCGGCGTAAAGCTCTTTTTGGATGACGATCTTACCCTGATGCCTTCTTTTTTAATTAAACAGATCAGCCCCGTTCCTTTAACTTATGATATCAACCTGAAACTTAATTTCAAAGACAAAATTTGGATAGGCGGCTCCTACCGGCACGACGATTCCTTTGGTGTATTGGCCGGCATAAACGTCAGTTCGTTTATAAACATCGGTTATTCGTACGATATTACTACATCTGCTCTGAACACCGTGAGTAACGGTACCCACGAGATCGTAATTATTTTGTTGCTGAACAACAAGTATAACCAAGGGACCTCAATGCACCTTTTTTAGTTCATGGTTCATAGTTCATAGTGTGAAAAGGCAACTGCCGAAGCTGTAATGAACTATGAACCATCAACTATGAACTAAATTACAACTCCCTTCTCAATCGCGCTACCGGAATGTTCATCTGTTCACGATATTTGGCTACTGTTCGGCGGGCAATATTGTAGCCTGCGTCTTTTAATATTTCTGTTAGTTTTTCGTCAGCAAGCGGGTGTTGTTTGTCTTCATTGCCTATATGCTCTTCAAGAATTTTCTTTACTTCTTTGTTGGACACTTCTTCGCCGCTTTCAGTTTGAATAGCCTCGGAGAAAAATGATTTTAGCAGGAAAGTGCCAAACTCGGTTTGCACGTACTTGGAGTTGGCGACGCGCGATACTGTCGAGATGTCCATATTTATCCTGTCCGCAATATCCTTAAGGATCATCGGCTTCAGGTTTTTGTCGTCGCCGGTTAAAAAGTAGTCATATTGATATTGCATAATGGCATTCATGGTCTTAAGCAGCGTTTGCTGGCGCTGTTTAATGGCATCGATAAACCATTTGGCCGAATCGAGCTTTTGCTTTACAAATTGTACAGCTTCTTTAAGTTTCTTGTCTTTTTGCGACGCTTTATCATAATGCTCAAACATTTCCTGGTATGAGCGGCTAATTCTCAGTTCAGGCGCGTTTTTTGAATTCAGCGTTAGTATAAGCACGCCATCATTATTGCTGATATGAAAATCGGGAATAACCTGCATTTGCTTGGTGTTGTTCTCGCTGGAGTCGCCGGGTTTAGGGTTAAGCTTTAGTATTTCATTTACCACAGCACGCAATTCATCCGACGACATGTTTAAAGCTTTTTCCAGTTTATCATAATGTTTTCGGGTAAACTCGTCAAGATAATGCTCAACAACGTTCATCGCTTTTTTTATGATCGGGTCACGCGGGTCTTTTTTGCGTAACTGAATTAAAAGGCATTCCTGTAAACTCCGCGCGCCAACGCCGGCGGGATCAAATCCCTGGATAACTTTTAACATGTCCTCTACTTCTTCATCCTCCGCAAAAATGTTTTGCGAAAATGCAAGGTCGTCAGTCAGCGACGTGGTAGGTCGGCGCAGGTAGCCGTCGTCATCCAGGCTGCCAATGATCTGCCTGCCGATCCTGAAATCTTTGTCAGACAGCGGCAAAAGATCAAGCTGCTGCTGAAGGCTTTCAAAAAATGAGCTTTGAACGGCAATCGGTATCTCTTTCCGCTCGTCGTCATCCTCGCCATTCTGGTCATAGCGCGAACCGTACTCATTTACGTTATCTTTCTGCAAATAATCATCAATATTAAATTCATCTGCCTCGCCCTTTTCCTCATCTGCATTGAAATTGTCATCCTCCGGATCACGATCGGGATATTCCTCCGGCTCGTTTACGCTGGTAAGGCTAAGATCCTCCAGCGCGGGGTTTTCCTCGAGTTCCTCTTTTATCCGGGTGTCTAAATTTACAGTAGGCACTTGCAGCAGTTTAATAAATTGAATTTGCTGCGGAGAAAGCTTTTGTAAAAGTTTTTGTTGAAGATTTTGTTTTAGCATGATCAGATGCGGGCAAAAATACATCAATTACCCTTAACTTAAAAATCTGTGAGAGGCGAATTGTAGTACCGCTATGAATACGGAAAATTTATTTTTTTGTTTATTTTAATATTCATTATATTTCCAAAAATTAAAACCTCATCTTATGTCAGTTGTAAAAGAATTTAAGGAATTTGCCATGAAAGGCAATGTTATCGATCTTGCGGTCGGTGTTGTTATTGGCGCCGCTTTTGGAAAAATAGTAAGCTCATTGGTTACCGATGTAATAATGCCGCCATTAGGTGTTCTTACCGGAGGGATAGACTTTAAGGATTTAAAAATAATAATAAAACATGGCGATGCGACAAAAAAAATAGCCGACGTAAGCATTAACTACGGTAATTTTATAAACGTTGCAATTGAGTTTTTGATTATAGCATTCGCTATTTTTATAGTGGTAAAGGGCATAAACGCAATGAAGAAAAGCGAACCCGAACCCGCTCCCGCACCCGATCCGGAGCCAACAAAAGAAGAATTATTGCTTACCGAGATACGCGATTTATTGGCAAAAGGCAAATAAGTATTTCCCGTTGCCTGCTGGAATTGGCTTATACCTCGCAATGTCGTAGTAATGTCTGTCCATTCCTTTTAAATGCATAGTATCATATCCGGGGTAATATTCGCCGCTCGAGTAGGGGTGGTATATTTCCACGCAGATCCATGCGCATATTTATGTCAAAATCGTCACCAACCCCTGGTTAAAATAAGCTGTGCGCACTTCAACATAAATTTTCCTTTAATACTCAAAAAGTGTAAACGGTACAAACTGATGTTTAAGTCCCGGTTATTTACACTTAACGAACTCCATCGACGGAGTGGAATGTGCGATTCCGGCAAGCAGCAAACAATTTTTTGTGCTGTGGGTTATGTTTTTTTATATCGAAAACTTGACCGCTAAGAAAAATTTATTACCGAGACTGCTTCTCATCCTAGGGCTGGCTATATTGCTGAGCGTTGAGGGTTTTTTGGGATGGCAACTGCATACGCTTTCCAGCCGGCAGGAGCAAATCAAATCCGATTACTCGGACGTTAATAGCATTACACTGGGCCTATTGTCGGTAAATAACTGGCAGGATAAGGTATTTGGCATGGTTAACCAGCAGGTGAAGCATTTTAAGCTGTCGCCGAAAGAGAAGCAGGAATTACAAGTAGAGGTTGAGCAAGTGCTTTATGCGTTGATAGATAAAGCCGAGGCAATGGTGAATAAACCCCAAAAGTCGCTGGGGGCTAAGCTCAAACAATTGGTTGTAAAATCGTTTGTAAAAACCGATAAGATCACGGCGCAGGTACCGGCATTCGCCAGGTCTATTATTGCAAAGGTAGATAATCCAAAGCAAAAAGCACAGCTGAGCACTATGGCGATGAGCAAATTTAACGAGGCCCGGCATAGCGCCGCCATTGACAGCACGATGCATGCCAATCAATCGCTTACAGATAAAATGTTTAGGAAATATAGTGTTTCATCGCTGGATGCGTTGGGTAAAAAGCAAACGGCTTTGCTGGAGAATATCCGTATGGAAACCTTTGTTTATTGTTTTGGCATGCTGAGTTGTGTATTGGCGGTATTAGCCTGCTGGTGGTTTTTACGCAAGCGCGTGGAATTGCATGGTACCTTATTCGTGATGTCCCTTTTATTCGCGTTTATTCTTTTGGCGGTAGGTTTAACCGCTTCGATGATTGAGGTAGACTGCCGGATAGGGTCGCTGGATTTTGTATTGCTGGGCCAGCATGTCGTTTTTCAAAACCAGGTGCTGTTTTATGAAAGCAAAAGCATTATGGGGGTGGTAAAAGTGTTGTTTCAACAGCCAGCGGCCGATTCGATCGCGGTGGGAGCGCTCATCCTGTGTTTTAGCATCTTATTCCCAGTTACCAAGTTGATCGCTACCGGTGTGCACCTGCTTAGCAACAGGAAGATTGCAGAAAACCGCGTGATTAAATTTTTTGCATTCCAGTCCGGGAAATGGAGCATGGCGGATGTTATCGTTATCGCCATCCTGATGACCTATATCGGTTTGAACGGTTTACTGAATAACCAGCTGGCGGCCCTGAATATAAAAAGCAGTAGTTTAACATTAATCACCACCAATAATACCGCTTTGCAGCCCGGCTATATCGTGTTTATCAGCTTCGTGTTGTACGGGCTTATCCTTTCAACCATCCTAAAAGCAATAACCCCGTACGATGCGCACTAAGTTACATAACCTATTGCTCATCGTGGGGCTAAGTATTTTACTGGCCGGGGCGGCTTACTTTGGCTATCGAGAACATAAACTGGTTAAAGAACAACAAGTTATTAAACAAGATTACAGTCTGGTGAACAGCATTACTTTTGGGCTGTTTTCCATCGATACCTGGCGCGACCGCCTTTCTGATGTGATGAACGACCGTATTAACGGTTATAGCATTACCCCGCAGCAAAAAAAAGATATCCAGGCAGCTGTGGAAAAGGAATTGCACACAATGGTCGCCAAGGTTATTAAAGAGATTGACAAACCTCAAAAGTCCATTACCGGTAAAGTAAAAAAAATAGCCTTCCACGTACTGGCCGATTCAGATTCACTGCAGGCGCAAGTACGAACTTTTGCCAAAACCATCGTGCGCAAAGTGAGCAGCCCATCGAGCCAGGCACGCCTAAAGGATATTGCTTCCAGCAAGATGAACGAACTGGAAGGCCAAACCTTCGATCAAACCAGCGAAGCAAATGAACAGGTCACAAAATATATTTATCGCAAATACCAGGTGCAAGATAGTGCCGGTTTTGAAAAAACAGTGAATCAGCGTTTGGAGGCCATTTGGGTTTTGACCATTAAAAACACTGTTTTTATGCTGGCCTGCGTGCTGACCGCGCTGTTGTTGTGGGTGGCGATGCGCAAACAGGTGCATTTGCGAACAACACTGTTTGTAATGGCGGTGCTATTTGCCGGCGTAGTACTGGTAGTGGGGCTAACTTCGCCTGTTATCGAGGTAGATGCCCGCGTAAAATCCGTGGATTTTATCCTGCTGGGTGAGCACGTAACCTTTCAAAACCAGGTATTATTTTTTCAAAGTAAAAGCATTTCCGGAATTATCACCACGTTGCTAAGCCAGCAAAAGCTCGAAGCGATAACAGTAGGTATGCTGATCCTATTGTTTATTGTGCTGCTGCCGTTTATCCGGCTGGCTGCTAAGGGTGCGCACATGTTTTACAAAAACAATAAGGTCATTAATTATCTTGCTTTTGAAGCGAGCAAATGGGATATGGCGGACGTAATGATTGTGGGCATGCTGATGACCTACATCGGCCTGAATGGAATTCTGAAAAGTCAACTAGCTAACCTTAATATCCACACCGCTATTCTTACTACTCATACCGTGAATTACACTTCGCTGCAGCCGGGTTATTTCATATTTATGGGGTATGTGATTTTTGAATTGGTGTTATCCTACCTTCTAAGGCGAATGGCGCCCGCATTCGTAAAGCCAAAGCGGTATAGAAACATAAAACGGGCTGAAAAGTAATCACCACGCTTCGATGTTTTTTTAATCATGACGCGAAGGGTGTCCGTTAGTGTTAGCCTCCCGCGCAGTAATGATTTTAGAATTTAGAATGTTTTCGGCAATTGCGGGTCGGTCACGATAATATAATCCCCGTTTTTACCGAGCTTTTCCCAGTCCGGGCTATTGTAATTGTCATCGCAATAGACGGCGATGTTCAATATTCGCAGTTTTGGCGCGTATTTTTTCAACTGCGCGGCGGCACCCAGTTTTTCTTCGCTGTGAAAGCTGCCGTTTACCTGGAATATCTTGTATTCCTTATGCTTTTTGGCAAAACGAGCTATTGACCAGCCCATAGTAGCATCCCATAAGTTTTGCGCCTGGAATAGCTGCATGCCGCCCATTGAGCCGTGACCACCCATTATCGTAACAAATTTTTCATAATACTCGCCGGCCGCGGTATCAATAGGCAAAGGAGGGAGATACGATTTGCTGATGGAATTCAATTGCTCCAGGCCGGCAAGGCCCAGGCGATTTGTCATATTCACATAGCGACTGGGCGCATTTGCCGCAACAACAGCAATTTTGTTGGCCTTTGCCCATTCAATAAGCGGCCGGTAATCTTTATAATTCTTCCATGCGCGGCCTTCTGTAATAAAATTCTTTTCGCGGATAAATCCTGCCAGGTACTCGTCCAAAATATTTTGGCAATCCGTTTCAAACATTTCCATCGACAGGGCTATTTTATTCGGGTATTTTTGAGCCAGCTTTTTAAACAAGGCCTGTTCCAGGTAATGCCCGGTAGAATCATTGTGTTCTTCGCCAAAAAATAGTACATCGGCGTTTGCCGTATCGTCAGCAATGTCGTCCAGCGATATTAGTTTTTGCTGCGCAGTACTGTAAATTTTATAATGAGTTGAAAGTGAATCCTGCGAAAACACAAGCACGGGAAGTATACAGCATAAGAGTGTAAGAAATTTCATAGCGTAACCTGTTAGCCAAAAACAAACTTAATCAACTTAGTCAACTTAATCTAACTCAATCCAACTTAATCAACCTGTAAAAATAGCTTTGAAAAAAAGAAAAATAACACTACATTTGCGCTCTTGTTTAAAAAACGACGAATAGAATAAAAAGCCATGAAAAGAACGTTCCAGCCTTCACAAAGGAAAAGAAGAAATAAACACGGTTTCCGCGAGCGCATGTCTACTGCCAACGGCAGGCGGGTTTTAGCTGCAAGAAGGGCCAAAGGAAGAAAAAGACTTTCGGTATCTGACGAACGCAGTCACAAAGCATAATAGCGGTTGCTTTCTCCTTCGCGGGGCCCTGGGCCGGTATTTAATCCATTCGGTCCAATCATAGCAACATCATGTACACGCTAAAAAAAGAAGAACGGTTATGTAATAAAAAGCTTATCGATGAGCTTTTTCATAACGGTTCTTCTTTTTTATGTTATCCCTTTAAGGCATCGTGGATATTCGCCGATGCCACACAATTATTTCCGGTGCAAGTTCTTTTTGCTGTTTCAAAAAAACGGTTTAAACGTGCCGTTGACCGTAACCATATAAAAAGAATAAGCCGTGAAGCCTACCGGTTAAATAAACAGGCGCATTTGTACGACCAATTAAATGGCAGCGGGAAAAAAATTCTGATTTCGCTGGCCTATATAGGCAAGGAACTTCCGGAATATGATTTCGCCGAAAAAAAAATGCTAAAGCTGCTGAAACAGCTGTGTGCGGAGGTTGCGGCATGAAGGCAATAATCGATATTTTAAAAAGTGTGGTTGGTTTTGTTTTTATTATATTGATAAAAATATACCAATATTTTATTTCGCCCATTACAGGTGCTTCGTGTCGGTACACGCCCACCTGTTCGCAATATGGCGTGGAGGCCATTAAGAAATACGGGGCTTTTAAAGGCGGGTGGCTGACAATAAAACGCATAGCAAGCTGCAATCCATGGGGGGGGCATGGGCACGACCCGGTGCCTTGATTAAGCCCGGAGTCTTAAGTCGAAAGGCTAAGTCAGTTGATTTCCAGGCTGTTTAACAAGAAAGAATGATATTACAAATAGAGACCGCTACCACTTCATGTTCAGTTGCTTTGGCAAACGAAGGAGAGGTTTTATCCTTTAAACAATTTGAGGGACGGAATGTACATGCAGAAATGATCACGTTATTTATTGAAGAGGTAATTGCTTTGGCGGGCGTTAAATATGAAAACCTCGATGCGATAGCAGTTAGTTCTGGCCCGGGATCATACACAGGTCTGCGAATCGGCGTGTCCACAGCTAAAGGTTTATGTTTTGCGCTGGACAAACCCCTGATCGCTGTTGAAACCCTGGAGGCCATGGCGGCGGGGGGCGTTGATCAATATAGCCATTTGATAGACAGCAATACTTTTTTATGCCCTATGATAGATGCGCGGCGAATGGAGGTTTACACGGCCGTTTTTAATGCAGGCGAAGCTCGTGTGAGGCCGACATCAGCCGAGATCATCAACGGGCACAGTTTTGCAGACTTGCTGGAAGACAAAAAAATTCTATTTTTTGGCGATGGAGCGGAAAAATGCAGGGAAATGCTTGATGAAAACAGCAACGCTGTTTTTTTGCCGGATTTTGTCAACTCGGCCGCCTACTTAACCAAAAAAGCTTTGGAAAAATTCAAAATGAAAGCGTTTGAGGATGTAGCTTATTTTGAACCTTACTATTTAAAAGACTTTATCGCGGGTAAGAAGAAGCTTTGAATCGGCATTTTCAAAATCCGAAATCTAAAATCCGACTTCCGAAATCTTAGTCATTCGTTTTAAACCACCTGCTCCATAGCCTGCCCAAAAAGCCTTTTTCACCTGTCGGGATGGTGCTGGCATTCATTGGGTGCTCAATAAGCGGTCCGAGCTTTAATGAAAAGCCTAAAAACACACTCATGCCGCTGTATGCGCTGTTCACGTTTACGTTTGGCGAATTTTTATTCAGTGCGTCACCCAAAAGGCTGATAGATTGTGTTATGCGGTCGCTCCCTATATAAAATTCCCAGTTGGGGGTTTTCATCATAAACTGAACGCCTAAGTTGAATGTTTTCAAATCATCGTAGGAAGGAGTGAGCGTTAGTACATACTTGTCGTATTGAATAGGGTTAACAAAGCCGGCCACAAATCCCTGGTAAAACAGTTCTTTTGAAACCACGAGCGTCGGCGAATATTTAAAATCATGGTCATCGTCCACCCAGAAACTTTTTGATACGCTTAACTCGGCCATGCCGTCAATCGGTGTGGTAAACGAGCCTACAGCATTGGCATTGTTATGAATCAGGTGATTGAGCTTATTGTAAATACTGTCTTCGCGCTGTGGAGTTGACAGGCCGTAAATTGCTGTAGAGCCATTAAAATCGTAAGTGTGCGACAACGGGCTCCAGTCAATAAACCCCAGGTCTTTTATATTACCCTGTAAAATAACGTTATCTTCGGTATGGTAAGTGGCCCCGATACTTATCGATGCGCCCGGGCTTCTGAATGTTGGCAGGTAATCGTGCGCAGTAAACCGGCCGGGTATAAATGCAGCGTTGTATCGTCCCTGCAGCGCTATCAACGCACTGTCGGCTGCTTTATCAAATACCGCGTTGGAGCTATTAATAGTCAGTTTTTGATATTCAACGCCGGCCAAAATACTCGCTTTAAATCCAAACTGTAACTGTTTATTGAATTTCTCACGATAGGTGTAGCTAAACTGGTGGTAGGTTTGGTAATAGTAGCGGCTGTTTAAAATATTTGTATAATCCTGCCCGCTGTTAAAGCTTCCAGTGCCATTTAATGCTGCTATGCTTGCATCGGTGAGCAGACCTTTCCCATCGGATTTTAGTTGCCAGGAGACGCCCATTTCCTCATCACCCTGCAAATTCGAAAACCACTTAAACATTAAAATATAAGCATTGACATTTTCAGTTACATGGTTATATTTCGTCGGGTCGATTGCCAGGGCCGAATTATTATACTTATTTAAAAACATCCGGCTTTTCAACGTTGCCTGGGCATCGCCGCTTAGAAACAGGTTTACGTTGATATTTGGAACAAAAAAGTTAAATGCGTACTCTTTGCTGGAGTCAGGAATGAAAGCCCTTTGTGAAGGATTTTCAAAGGCGTCATATAAAGTGCCGGTGTTTAATAAGGAAAATTGCTGTGCAAAAATCTTAAGGGAGAAAAACAACAATAATAAAACAAGTAAAAATTTCTTCATATAACGCGTCTTGCACGGTTTTTTTCCGTCTTAAAGATAACCATCCTATTCCAATATTAAAAATATTATGACATTTTACCAGTTTAACGGAATAAATGGGGGATAGTTGTATAACGAATAATTAATTTTTAACCACGGCGGTGTCCGTCTTTAGCTTAAGGCAAAAGTTTGTATAGAAATTTTTATCGACGGTTGAGAATTGCCACGATACGCCGTAGAAGTTTTTCCACCCCGGCGCATTGTTTCGAAGCGCCTGCAGGAAGTCGTCGTTCATGTCCCTGTTGAATATTGGTTCGGCATTTTTCAGGATTAGCAGAAAGGCCACGTTACTTTGTGCGGCCACCAGGTTATCGAATTGCTGATACTGATCGTTTTTGCTTAAAAATTTCCGGTTAAGGTAGCTGTCATCATAACTTTTTAGCTCCTCGGCGCTATTGGCAAGGATCAGGTAATTGTCGATGATCAGAAAATAAGGATGTTTAAAAATGCTGAACGCATCGCCCAGCAAAAAAAAAGGCAATTTGTCATAGCTGAACTGACCCGAGTTTACATCCGTAATTTTGCTGATATTCATAAGCAGCAAATTCATCTTCGAGCCGTCTTTTACATCTATTATCGCTAACTTTTCGAAATAGCGCGTGGTGACGATTGAAAATTCATTACCTAACAGATTATTGAAACGACTGGGTAAGTTGACGCCCGTTTCAGCCTGGATCTTACTGAAAAGCTGATCCTCCTCACCCTTCAGCCCGGCTTTAATGTGAGACTGCGCAAGGTCGGTGGCGAATTTTACCGGGTTGGAAACAGAAAAGGTTGTACTATAAGCGGAAGTGGATGGGAAAATATCTTTCAAATGATTTATAACGGGTTTCTGGTCGGCAAACAGACTTAAGTAACCAGCCGGCTTACCGGTGCTGATTGATGTAGAACCGTCGAACATCAGTGCGCCTGTTTTGTAATTTAACGTCAGCGCGGCAAAAGTACGTAACGTTCGAAAGTTTTTAAAAATATCCGTATTCCTGTTTTTAAAAAGCAGCCCAAATAAAGCGTCAATCTGGCTGTAATTTATGTACAGGTTCGCCAGCGAATTCGCGTTTTGCTGATCGGGCAGCAAGATAAATGCGGGTTTATTTTTTTGTGGTTTATAAACAGCCGCCTGTTGCACCAGTTCAGGCGAGAAGCTACCCGACAAGACGTTTTCGTCCTTCTCGATCAGGTAAAACGATTTGTGCATTGCCTGGATGTTAATAATATAGCCGCGTTTGGCGGCGGTGTGCAACATCGTAACCGATAATCCGCTGTTGGGTTGTTTTGACAGCGCATTTAAAACATTCGGGCTGAAATCTTTTGTCGCTGGCATGGTTAGCAGAAAATCCATTTTTTTGCCGGGTAAAGGGTGAATAGAAATAAAAACATTTTGCCCGGCAAAATATTTGTTCAGCACCGCGTTTTGCAGCAGCAGCCGGTGCAGGGTATCTAACTCACCAATAGCTGCGTTGCCAACAATAGCATTGAACAAAGTGTCTGCTTTGAATATGTCGTAAAAGCTACTGTCATTGTTAAACTCAAATATCAGCGCGGCATTATCGGGTATTACGCTGATCACGCTGGCGGCGTGGTTTGCGGGGGAGTTTAAAGCTTTAAAGTAAACTATTGTTATATACGCAGTAAGCGCAAGCAAAATTAGGGTAATTACAATTAGTCTTCTCATGGCTGCCTGCTATACAAAGTTAGCTTAAATACTGGTCTTATTAGTCTAAAATTGTTTGGGTTTAATATTGGTAGTGAGATACGCCGGATTTGCGATCTGCTAAAATTGGTTATCTTAGCCGTTTATATTTTATGAAGAAGAGAATAATTATTACCGCGTCTGTATTCGGTGTGCTTGCCGTTATAGCCGGAGCTTTTGGCGCACATGCTTTAGCCGGGGTGCTTTCGCCACAAAATTTACAGATTTGGCACACTGGCGTTGAATACCAGTTTTATCACATTGCCGCTTTGGGCCTGTTGTCCACCTTAACCAGGTACCGGATAAAGATTATCTTTCATTGCTATTACTTGTTTACGTTGGGTATCATCTTATTTAGTGGCTCGCTGTACCTGCTTTCCTGCAGTACTTTGATCGATATATCGTGGCTGCAGACGCTTGGGGCGATAACACCGATAGGCGGTTTGCTATTGATAGCCGGATGGGTAACCCTGGGGATAGCTGCTTTAAAAATTGAGTATAAGTAAATGCATGTTAGAATTTGCCGATGCAAAACATATTGATCGTGAAACCCTTTTTGTTGAGGTTATACTGCCTTTAGCAATTGCTAAAAACTACACCTACCGCGTGCCGTTTGAATGGAACGGACAAATTGCAATTGGTAAAAGGGTGGTGGTGCAATTTGGCAAAAGCAAGCTATATACAGCCATAATTTCAGCAATCGGTAACCGTCCACCCGAAAAGTACGAAGCAAAATACATTATTGAGGTATTAGATACGAGCGCTGTTGTAACGGGCGAGCAATTGCAGTTTTGGAACTGGATGGCCGATTATTATATGTGCTATTTGGGTGAAGTGATGAATGCCGCGGTGCCGTCCGCACTAAAATTGGCTAGCGAAACCAAAATCACTTTAAATAAAGGTTTTGAATTTGACCGGACCACACTGCACGACAAAGAATATTTGATTGTTGAGGCGCTTGAAATTCAACCTGAATTAACCGTGAGCGATATTGTAAAGCTTTTGGGGCAGAAAACCGTGATGCCTGTGCTGAAGCTGCTTTTCGAAAAAAATATTATCCACATTTCAGAAGAAGTAAGCGAACGGTACAAGCCGCGTACCCGCACTTTTATCACTTTGCATACAGATTACCACAACCAGGATAATTTAAAGGAGCTTTTTAGCATCCTTGAAAAACGTGCGCCCAAACAGGCCGATGCCGTGCTGGCTTACATTAAACTAGCGCGCCATCAAAAAGCCATTACCAAAAATGAGTTGACGGAAGAAAGCGGCGCCGGGGCGGCCAGTATAAATTCGCTGATCGAGAAGGAAATTTTTATTGCTGAAGAGAAAAACGTGAGCAGGCTTTACTTTGAAGATGGCGAAGACTATGACACTTTCGACCTGAGCGAACAGCAACAGGAAGTTTTAAGCGGGATTGGGGAATCGTTTAAACAGAAAGAAGTGGTTTTGCTCCATGGAGTAACCTCATCCGGCAAAACACAGATCTACATCAGGCTGATTGAAGAGATGATCGCCGCCGGTAAGCAGGTACTTTATCTGTTGCCCGAAATTGCTCTAACTACGCATATCATTGAACGGCTAAGGGTTTATTTTGGAACGAATATAGGCATCTATCATTCGCGCTTTAATGATAATGAACGGGTTGAGGTTTGGCAAAAAGTGCTGAACAATGAATACAAGGTAGTACTGGGCGCACGTTCTGCTGTTTTTTTGCCTTTTAATGATCTCGGGTTGATCATTGTCGACGAAGAACATGAAATCTCCTACAAGCAGTATGACCCTGCCCCGCGCTATAATGCCCGTGATGCGGCTATCTTCCTGGCCAATATGCATAAGGGCAAAGTTTTGCTGGGTTCGGCTACGCCATCATTCGAAAGCTATTACAATGCCCGGATGAACAAATATGGTTTTGCGGAATTGACCGAACGTTATGGCGGTGTAAAGCTCCCAGAAATATCAGTAGTAAGCATCGCGCACGAGACTAAGGAGAAGACCATCAAATCCCATTTTACCAGCGTGCTTTTAGCTGATATTGAAACGGCGTTGGCAGCAAAGGAGCAGGTTATCTTATTTCAAAACCGGCGCGGGTACGCGCCTATCCTGATGTGCAAAATTTGCGCTTATACGCCCAAATGCATCAATTGCGATGTAAGCTTAACGTTTCATAAAAGCAGCGGCAAGCTGCATTGCCATTATTGCGGTTACAAGGAAGATTCGCCTAAAATATGCCCGGCATGCGGTTCTACCCACCTGGAGTATAAAGGGTTTGGCACGGAAAAGATAGAGGATGAGCTGCAATTACTGCTTCCCGACGCAAGGATTGCCCGCATGGACCTGGATACCACTAGATCACGCAATTCGCTGCAGGTGTTGTTAAATGATTTGGAGGAAAGGAAGATCGACATCCTTGTCGGTACCCAAATGGTGGCTAAAGGACTGGATTTTTCAGGAGTGACTGTCATCGGCATCATCAATGCGGATAGTTTGCTGAAATTTCCCGATTACCGCGCCAATGAGCGCAGCTACCAGCTGCTTGCCCAGGTAAGCGGCAGGGCAGGGAGGCGCGACAAACAGGGTAAAGTAGTGATCCAAACCTATGATGTAAAACACAGGGTATTAAAGCAGGTAATTG
>Ga0302185_10001356_pt1 | contig 17290 bp, 16 predicted proteins | sample II_Bog_E1_1_FD_200231 | JGI IMG/M metagenome (GOLD analysis project Ga0302185, IMG submission 200231) | Peat permafrost microbial communities from Stordalen Mire near Abisko, Sweden - II_Bog_E1_2 | ecosystem: Environmental > Terrestrial > Soil > Wetlands > Peat | place: Sweden: Abisko... | reverse complement strand
TTTTAATCTTTTGGCAGTACCCATATCAACAAGAACAAGATAGCCATCAGTACTCATCATTAAATTTTCGGGCTTGAGATCCCTATAAATGATACGATTGTTGTGCATATGTTCCATCATAAGCAAAATTTGACTGGTTATAAATCGAGTGTGCTCCATTGTAAAAGAGACGACTTTGGTGATCACATCAAAAAGATCCTAGCCCTATATAAACTCCATTATAAAGTAAATAAAGTTGGAATCCTTTATCAGCTTGTTAAACCCAACAATAAAAGGAAATTTAGGCACTGTTCTTAGGATTTACTCCTCATTCATAATGTATTGAATAATCTGGGATCTTTAGACATAGCCACGGTCTAATACCTTAATTGCGTACAATTTTTAAGTCTTGTTATTCCAGCAAGCGTATACCTGTCCGAAGTTGCCTTCTCTTAGTTTACGTACTACTTGAAAATCATTGATTTGCATCTTTTTTTATAAGACTGACTTGTCATGATTGCTAAGACCATTCGCCTGATCCTATTTGGTTGGTTTAATAGAACTTCTAGTGTTATGCGGTGGTTCGATAGTATACTTGAGCTTACCTATAAATCCTTCATCGAGAGCCACCATATCTTCTTTGATCTTTAAATTTTTTTTATCCAAGATCTAATTGATTTCAATAATAGAATTGGCTTCATATTTAATAGAGGGGCTGTTTAATTAGGTATTAAGTAAGACATAAATGCAGCTCTTGTGCTAACTGTTCTTTTTAAAAACAATTTCTCCCTTCTTGATGGAGATAAAATCGCACGAATCTGCGGCTTCTTTCAGCTTTTAAGCATCAAGTTTGTCAAACAATTTTGATTCTTGTATTATCTTCCACATCATATTCCTTTTAATGACGTTTTTTAGATTGTCACCCAGACTAGTTTTAATATTCTAGCGACTCATTGAGATTATTTTACAGTGAGTTTTAGCTATTAAAGTATTGCTTCTAGTTCCTCCCTCCGTGAGAATGGAATTTTATCCAAAACAGTCCATTTCCTTAAGCTATTGATTTTTTTATTTAATCGTCACTATACCTTCTTTGATAACGTAAAAGGAATTGGCATCATCACCCTGGTTAAAAATAATTTGCCCCTCTTCGTACGTTTAAGTTAAACAGGTCGAAGCGACTGCATTTTTTTGCTCTTCTGTTAGATCTTTAAAGAAAGTGAGAACTGATAAAAATTTCTTGTTTTCTTTTTAGTAGAGCTGGTTAATATCATCCATGACCTTTTTGAATATTTTACGGTTAATTTATACCAGTTCGCAATCAGTGAGAGCAAGAACCGAAGCTGATCTTGGAGCACTGTAAATAATACCTAAATCTCCAAAGGAATCTCCAAATGTAATGGTTTTTTTCTTTTCGTTATTGATCTCTATCTGACAGACTCCTTAGAGGATAATATAGTACGATCCACTCTTGTCGCCTTGCTTAAAGATGTAGGCATTACGATGAGCATTACAAGGCTTCATTTATTTAATAAAACATTGAATTTCTTATGCGTTGAGCTGAGAAAATATGAAATGTTTCTTAAGGGCTTTTTTTATTTCAGTGACATCTGTCGAGCTAATATGGAACTCCTCGTCATACTAAACATTATCCTGCATCTCGGCAGTCTCATTGTTTATAATTAACGCTTTTTTGCCCCTTTTCTTTTCTCCTAATTATTTCTAAATTGACAATTAATTACGTTTTAAGGCTTAGATGATGGTTATTTTCCTTCTATTGTTGGGTTTTCATCCTTAATTTAATGATTTTATTCTTCGGCGATAATTTTTGCCGAACTGCAACTGCAATTTCCCATATTCTATATTCTAAAATAATATCAAGGAAAATTGAGAAGTTCCAGATAGGATGAATTTCAATGTTTATATTTTTTTGCGTCGTTGATTGCTTATGATCTCTTTCTTTTTGCATTAGCTTATTCTTCAATTAATTTAGAGAATGAATATAAAGTTAAATTATGATATTTACGAGATCAGAGCAAAAATCAAAATTATCTGTTTTATAAACGGATATAGACTTATTTAGTCATTCAGATATTTAATGATGAATTTTTGCTTGATCTAAAAACTTATAAACAAATTAACTTATCAAAATATATAAAGTTTAGCATAAATATATAATTATTGCCATTTCGCAATTTTACTCAACCAGCAGAAAAATAGGATAGTTTTGAACTCATAAAGTAACACTTTGTAAGAGATAGGGAAAATCATTAATAGTTAATATCTCAGATTAGATCATTACAAAACGATGGTTGATCATTAAGTTAGTTGGCACATTGGCTGAAAATATCATATATCCTTAATATAGTTAATCTTTATCATCAACTTCATCTAACCAATTTATAAACAAATATATGGTATTAGTTATTACCAAACTCACCAATCAAATGGATCAACAAAACTATCAAACCTATATTGTTACAGTTTTTTTATTATAAGTCAAAAGTTATCCATCATATCTCGATTCATTGCTCCTGTCCAGTTTGTTCTCTCAATTTACGAGCGTTTGAAGTCGGATCAATGTTATTAGAATGCGAATTGCCTGCCTGTACTTGTTTCAAATGAATGTAGTAAGCAATTGCGACATGATAGCTTTGACGCTTGAATGGCTTTAATTACTCCTTTGTTTATTTTCGGCACCCCTTTATTGCCTATACCGTAAACTCTCGCTTCTTCTTTTCTTTTTCAGCTTTATCAATTTGCTTTTTGACTAATCCCTGCTGTTCTCTCAGCTACTTGGGTAGTCCGAACTGCATTAAGATATCGGCTGGCAGACTATTCGGATCATCAAAATTTGACTTAATGTGCTGGCTCAGCATGGTTTGGTAAGAGAGATCCGAAGGAATTCCCTTTGCAATGTTAGCTACTCCCTTCCCTGCTACTGTTGATTTCTTTTCATTGTTCTTATATGTTGCTTTGTATGCTTCGCTGGCAGCCCGCTCATTGTTATCCTTAACCTTCTTGCTGAGTAGATTGGCTTGGTCCATGGTGTTCGCCCCATTTTTCCTATCGCTATTTCTACTGAATTCATCCTTATTTTTTTAGTTATCTCCAGGTACAGTCTGCTTTCCAAGAGGCCCATCAGTCATCTCCTGTACTTGATAGTCCCGAAGTTCTATTTTCCAAGAGGGCTACTTTGGTTAGATGTTTGTAAGAGTTTAACTAATAGTTTTGCAATTTGGTTGGCCTCAAGCAAATTATTTCGAGTTTCCTAACTATCACAAGAGGTACCTTGGTATCAGTGGAGTGAGCTCCGCCGTAGATTCCGTATTCAATTTCCTACGTTGAGTGTGCCTTACTTCTTGTTGCAAGTATCTGGGTGGTTTTTTGAGTCGTGTGCTGTTGCGTTTAGATTGTTCAGTCATGACCTGATATTACTGCCGAATCGATTAAAATACATGGAACCATTTAAAGAAACAGGAAAAGTCATCTTTCATCAATCAAATACTGGATGTCGCAGAACTTAACTCTGAGTGTGGCTGAAATGGTCTTCATTGATTTGCTATTCTAAGAAGGTAGTTGTTAGTAAATAAAGTGATTTATTAAATTCTGACTTTGTTTAATAAAGTCTGTATCTAAATATATCAACAAACAATTTCGTAATCAAAATTATAATTGTGATTTCTCTTCTGTTTTAGAGAATTAGTTATTTTTATTTTGTAAAGGCTTTTCTTTGTAAAATTGTTGTTTGTAATTGAATGTAGTTAATAAATTTAACTTTCTTTATTTTGACTTTAACGCATCATGCACTAAAATTTTATCAAGAAAAAAGTAGTATTGACGATATGAGGTCAATATGATGACTTTCTGTTTTTGGCACGTTATATTCATTTATTAATTACTGAGTATAGGTCAACATTATTAAGTTTTTTAACAATATATGAAAGTTTATAATCAATAGAATTTACGAAACTGTTATGGAGGATTCAGATGATCACCCGGTAGAGAAAGAGGCTGAAATATATAAGCGCATTCAATTGTTGGGTTCAGGTTCTTACGGAAGAGCCTTTCTTGTTCGATAAATTAAGGATGACAGCTAATGGGTCATTAAGCAGATAAATTTGGTCGACCTATCTCCGCAGGAACAATAAAATGCCTTAAAATAAGCTAAAATATTGGAGTTGCTCAACCACCAAAATATTGTAAAGTTTAAAGAAGTCTATCGCACTGCCAAAATGAAACTAAACATCGTGATGGAGTACGCTGAAGGCGGTGATTTGTTCCAGAGAATAAAGACAGCCAAACAAACCATGTCCTATTTTTCGGAAGAGTAAATTTTGAAATGGTTCATTCAAATTTGTTTAGGAGTGAAGCACATCCATGATCGGTATATACTATCTTAAGCAGGAAAATAATACATCGAGATCTCAAGGCACAAAATATTTTTTTGACTAGTGATAATCTAGTTAAAATTGGAGATTTTGGGGTTGCTAGAGTGCTGGAAAATACAGTGGGCAAAGCCAAAACTATGGTTGGTTCTCCCTATTATTTATCTCCCTAAATTATTTAAAACAAGCCATACTCATTTAAAACTGATATTTGGTCTCTTGGCACTCTTCTCTTCTAGCTCTGCTCTCTGAATCCTCCCTTTACGGCAAACAATCTCCAATTTTTGGCTTTAAAAATTGTCCAAGGATCATATTCGCAAATTCCGAAGCAGTATTCTTAAGGAATGAGGAACCTTATAAAGTGGATGCTGCAAACCAAGGAAGCAAACCGCCCAAACATAAACCAAGTCATCTTTTCCAAAATAGTGGCAACAAGAATTAACAATTTTTTAAACGAGTCCCAGCAGGTTGAACAAAACCAACTCAATTTGGTCAGCAACCATTTGAAAATGAATACTTTAAAACCACCACCTAATTTAATTGATTTGGAAATTATGGAGAATCAGAGTTAGCTTATAACTAATAATACCAAGGAAGATTTACCTTCTCCAACGAAACCAAAAGCTAAAACTCCTCTACTTAACACACGAAAGGGGGCAAACAATTTTTTTAATAGGCCAGCTTCTGGTCGAAGGAAAGTGGCTGAAGTAAACGATCTTGCAGACCTTATTCAGATCAAGCCATCACATCTGTAAATTCATGAAAAATATGAAAAACCATCACCTCACATACCAGCCCTTCCTAAAATCCCAAAACCGCCAAGCATGAATATAAACTTTAAAAATGAGTTGGGAAAATAAAAAATGAAAGTTTTCTCTCCTCCCAGCTCAGCCTTTTCTAAAAACAGGTCTTCTTTTCTGGTTGTTGATGGAGTAGCAAAGAAAAAATAAGGATAAATAAAACCAGAGCAACACATAATAAAAAAGATATCTGCAACTAAAGTGCATGAAAAGATATAAAAGGTGTAGCAAAAAGGTAGTAAAAAAATTCATACAAAGGGACAGTTTCCAAAGAAATTATCCAAACCAATCAAAACTAAAAAATCTCCAAGCTAACAAAAGTTATAAATATGCTCATAAGAGGTTAAAAAAAAGATTGTTGCGGAGAAAAAAATATAAAAGAAGACTGAACGTACAAAAAAATAGAAACCAAAACGTCCTTCAAGCAGTGAGCAAACCAACTAAATTAAACCTATAATGGAGGAATAAAAATGCAATTCTGATCAGGATATCAGTTCAAATCCCTCTTTGAATTACTACGATCAAGCTTTTGACAGCTACTCCTCATAAGATGATGAGGAAGTGAACTTGTCATTATCCGACACTTTAAGTGGGAAGGGAAATAATAAGGACGACTTTCAAAAAATGCTATTGGAATTTTAGAATATTAATGAGATGGTACAAAAAGCTGATGGAAGTATAAAAAATTTACCAATGCTAGGAGAGTCTATTCCCGAGTTAATAAACTTTTCCGCAGAAATACGCGAAGATGACTCTGACTTGGAATCAAACTACTCGTCAATAATCTAACAAGGCAACAAGAAGGCGACTCTATCTCTTCCTACTTAAGATAATTTGGGTCTGATTTGTTTTCAAGATAATGCGTAGCTGGAAAACATTCGAATAAATTTGTAAAAGATCTTTGGGTAAGAAAATATAATTTTTGCTTATCACAAGATAGAATAAAAAATGAATGAATCAGGACTTGATTTTGATGAAGAGCAAGTAATAAAGTAGATCATAGTAAGCAGTGCAAATATAGATGAATGCTGTCTCAGAAAATATTTCCGTCTTATCGTCACCATTCTCAGCATATAAAAACAAATTAATTGATTTAGTCTTCTTTTATTTTAAAAATATTTATAGAGTATGATAAAAATGAGTAAAAAAGACTTGATTAATCATAGCTTCTTGCAATTATTAGAGGACCAAAAAGGTGACATCACAAACCGAAATAATCTCTTTTCTGGCTTCTCCATATTCAGGCATTACTTGCAGGAACATCGAATTCCGCACTTCTCATTGAGTTTATAGCACGGGCAGTAACCTTTCATGCATTTGGAACGTTAACATTTACACTATGCAGGACCATTGAGGATCATCTAAAGCTTCGGTTATTGGATCTCATTTTATTTCTTATCGTCCCTAATTGAAATAGGGAACTAATACTAAGCTTTGTCTTCCTATAAAGATGATTCAGCTTCTTCTATTAGTATACCGTTGGTGGAAGATTAATGTTCAGCCTTGGAAGAATCAGCTATAAGTTAATCAAAAAGGGAAGTAGATTTCTTCTGGGAGTCTTCTATTTACAAAAGCTCTTGATAATAGTAGGTTTCTGCAAAGTCGGGGTTGTATTCAGGGTAGCTCATTGAACTGAAATTATATGATAAGAGCAGTTATGGGCAATTTTAATACCATAATACAACTAATTAGGAAGTAGTAAATGATAGTTCAATTATTTAAAAATAGCCTAATAAAGACATTTTGCCCTTCTGTTTGACATTCCACCCCCAAAATCATATTCAACATCCTGATTAATACATGAATTATGGTTTTAAATTGTTTAAACAATAAAATCACCAAAACAAGCTTGATTGCTATAATTATTGAGTGAATTGTTTGGAATATCAGAATGTTAAATTTCATTATTAATTTTTAGCAAACGTATGCAAAACGAGATATTATCTCAGACGATGCCTCAAAGTTAAATTTTTCAAAATCTACCCGCCTTAAGTAACAACTACTCTTTTGCCAACTGTCAACGGGTTAAAAAATTAACCACTCATGAGTATGTAACTGAGTATACAGTATCTACAGATTTGTCCACGAAGGAACGCCTCTCATAGTGAAGGTTTTTCCTCTCAATTGCCAAGAGAACTATCAACTTGAGGTGCGTCAGCTTACTCGTATTAGTCATCCAAGCGTGGTTAAGATGATGCACCATCGCTAAGCGTTGGATCGGTCTAGTAGCAACAAATTTGATCAATCTCACATAATAGTGATAAAATAAGCTACAAGAGGCGATCTCAATGACTATCTGCCAAAATATGGTCGTATGGATTAAAAAATGGCAAGAACTTACTTTAAGAAAATGATAGAGGCATTTAGTGTACTCCATAAAATGAATCCAATAGTAATACACCCAAATCTTCTGGCAACCAGTCTGCTTTTGGATTCAGAGGGTCAGTTGCAAATTTGTGGATGGTCGTAGTTAAATCTGAAGAGTGAAGCTATAAAATTATAAGAGTGTATATTCTCTTGTGGATAGATACTTGTATGCTTGGTAACTTCCTTTTTACCTTTTTATAAAAAGTATTGTTTAACTGATACTTTTTATAAATTGATAAATTAGGATGATATCCATAAATTTTGGAATGAGTTAACCAAAACTATGAGAAAAATGGATAAGCAATTTTAATTCTCAAAGTCTTACAAGGAACTGATAGAGGATATATTCTTAAATAAAATATCAAACTTTGATCAGATCTTATAGTATCCTTGGGCTAACAGTTTAGATATTTACTCTGATACCGAGCTGAAATAAATTCTGGAGAAAAATTAAAAAATAAAGGACTAAAAGTTTGAGGCCAAAAAAAAGCAATAACTTGCAATCTAAGAGAAAAGTAACAGTATATATTATGTAGGAAAGAAAATGATTCACGATTCTCATCTGAGCTTCGGCCTACATCGCTGTCAAGGCCAAAATATTTAATTTATCAACGATTACGAATAAAATATGATCAGAGTGAACGAAGTACCTTTTACCGAAGACTAATTTTCCTCGAAGATACAGAGTAACTCACCTTGTTTTGTAATAGCTTCTCTCAGATAATTTTTTAATTAAAAAATTGAAAAGGAGGCACCTTTCCTTTCTCAGCAATTTATCTTGAACAGTTTTAACATAGAAAAGAAAAACAATGAGGTTTTCATTGAATTAAATTTTGAGTTGATTGTGCTTGAGGAGGAAGAGCGGCCTTTGTAGTCATAAATAACAAATGTAAAATTGGATCTAATTTTCACAAAAAATAGTAATAAAGAGTTCCTGGTGGATATTTCCGTAGTATAAACTGGTTTCAATTATTTTTACACAAACTTGGCTTTTAGATGTCTTCAAGAAAAGATCCTACTTTATGAATGTAATAAAGAAATGAAAAAGTAGGAAAAATGATATGCTTAGTTAGTTATCAATATCATTTATATTTCTTAAAATAAATATGATAATATATTTTTGCAAAAGCAGACAGATACAACAACCTTTAATAATTGAGTGACTTGATAAAATGAGATTGCATTTATTAGATGGAACTTGGCCAGAACAATATTATTTTAAGGAAGAGTTTATAAATTAATTATTCTTAATTTTATTATTATCTCTTTATTGGTTTTAATATATTTAGGAAGGGTATCGCTGTTTTTATAAACCATACCTCTGTTTGGATCCACTCAATAATGGTTAATCAATAAGGATCAATTTTTAAAATCATCATTAATAATAATAAAATCAGTCTTGTTTTAGTGTCAATAGATGTAAATCTAACATTAAACCTTTAATTGCATTCGCATACTCAGATACATAGTTCTCCATCGAAACCTATTTATCCTCACCATTTTCATTAACTTCCTGGACCTCGAACAGCTCGAGTCTATAGTCCAACTTGCTCTCGAACAGCATAGATAGTAACCATTTTACAGGATCGTAATTGCTAAATTGTTTATGGGTAAATACTTAAATAGGGTTGATCGTAGCATTTTCTTCCTCTTCTATGAGGAGTCCGATTTTCAGAGTATTTAAAAAAGTATGATTAACTCCCTCGCTATTCGGCAATATCCCTTTCTTGAGAAGAGTTATCATTAGTATCAAGATATTTTAATGGCATTGAGAACATAAATGCAATATTTGCAGACACAACCATAATTTCAAGATATTATTGAAGTACTTTTCTTCGAGCCAGATTTGCCTCTTCCTAAAATGAAGCGGGAAACTATAGGTATGTACTGTGAGTCCGCCTATCAAGAACACTTAAGCTTGATTAGATTCCCAAATGATGAACTTTAGGAGCTATGGATGGAAGAGCCTATTCTCTAGCTAAAAAATATTCTTGATTAATAACTGGCGATCATAATGGCCAACAGTACTTACACTTACAGCGAAATACATATTCGACATAAAATACAAAGATTACGTTATCGGGGATTTTAAATAACACATTAAAACTGGAAATAACAATTGATTTAGGGATTTAAAATGCACAACCTTCTGGTATTACTCCTTGGGATGTGCTCGTAGTTAATATTCACCTATTAGAACTTATTGAGCAATATCCAAGATCCTTTCATGCGTTTTATCGAATTTCAACTACGCTCAGCCATTTTTCGCAACATTGTTCTTGCTATATAAGTAAACTCTATCCCACCATATAGGATAAGCTTAGCTTTTTGATGGTCAACTATAACACATTCTATTAAGCTACTTTTCACCCTCCTTCGAATCATCCGCCGCTCAATTTCTACCGACCCTCCCTTTCCATTTGGGCCAGAACAATGAAGCATTTTCACCCTTGGAATATAAATGTTTATAATTACATAATAGCTAAATTAAGATAATAAAATTTACGACAATTTCTTATTGAAAAAACCCAAAAATTACCTTCTTTCTATACGTATTTGATTGAAAATTTAGTCCCTTAAAAGAATAAGCTTTGCTGCAGACTTTCAGTGCCCCAAAAAAGTAGCAAGCTTATCTATAAAATCAGAACAAACTATAGATTGAATCTTTTTTTGAAAATAACTTGGAAATGTATGAAATATTAGGTAAGGATTACCTATAGTATATGGTTGACATATCAGTCAACGAGTTTACAGTTCACTGGTGTGGATACTCAGAACATTAGATCAAGTATTCCTCTTTTTTTCACGACTTTTCAGAAAATATTATAAAGTAATCAGCCAATTTTTATGAATCAATCAGAAAGATTTTATACAACACTATTCCCGAATAACTAAGACTTAGCATTTTTAGAGAAGTAGTCAAAGAGGATTTACAGTTCTTGAGTGAACGTCTTGTTAAGCCAGTAACTCTGAAGGGGATAGTTGAAGTTGTGAACAAATGGATAAAATAGTAGGTTTAAGATATGCAGGGGTATGCTGTATTTGGGGAAGAGGGCTTCGCAAAATTCAGGATAATCATGGATTTCGAAGAGAAGGACAATATGCTTACTTATTTCGGAACTAAAGCCAAACTATAATTAAACTGCCCTGAAAATTTAGCATTCTACTACAATATTCAAGTTGATGACAGCATGGATATCGAAAAAGATAGTGATGAAGAGAGCGAACAAGGAGGAGTGATGCTGTAAAAGTATGAAAGCGAAGGTGAGGGAGATGGACAAATGGACTAAAAGCTCAAATGATGGCATTCCCTTTATTTTAAAAATTAATTGTAATATAAATGGAATTGTTTTCTAGTACAAATGGCTTCTGTTGAATCTAATAAATAGTGTAAAAAGTATTAAATCATTAAGAATGAGATAATATTATGATGTAATGATGGTTGTAAATTTATTAAGTTAATAGTCATGTTTTTGAATTTAAAGAGTAAAAAGATGGTGGATTCTACGCTTAACATACATATCAAAAATCAAAGTAATCTGAACTCGTACCGGGAAGGCACAAAAGAACGTCAAAATCGTTAATCTCGATAAATCAAATCCACCCGACAGCATCACAACACAAATAATAAAAAACCTACAATAAGTACAGCTATTTCTACGCTTACAGCTAATCCCAATAGCTATACCACTATCAAAAATCATTGTAAAAATCATAGTCAAGAGTCGAAGTAAAAATAGTTAATTGAAGAATGTCATCAAAGTCGATAAAAAATAGATTCAATAAGAATTGCCAACGTCTATAAAAAAATAAAGAAATTCGAGACACCAGAAAATGTCGTCCAGTTTGATAGTGTCGAAAAAGAACATGATAAAATTAAAAAATATCAGAATGGATCACAACGTATTTCAAATAAAAAGGAGCTGCTCAACACAATTACCAACAAGTTTATGTGCACTGAGGCTGACGAGCGTGATAATATCAGAATTTAGTAGGAAATTGAAAGACATTCTAAGAATTAGTTTGCTATTATGCTGGAGCCATTTGTGGAATTATTCAGCTGGGAAATGGATTGCAAGGAAACTGTATCTGTGCCGCTCAGAACTCGAGTGCACTCAAAGGAAGGTGATATTCATCGTTCCATTTAGAATTCCCATAGGAACGCAAGTAAATAGGGAAAAAAGAAATCCAATGACATTTTGATTCGATAAATTAACAAAAGCGCAAATCAAAGCTCACTCACAACCATCCATGATTCCATAAGTAAATTCATGTACAAAATGGAGCAGACTCAATATAGAATAAAAACCACTGAGAGCGAATCAAAATATAAATACATTGAGCAACCATGCTACAAGATAATGCAAAAATTATTAGGAAGCATCGAATATTTTATTTTGTAAATTTATGAAAAATGTATCAAGGAAATGGACACATGTCATTAAAAATTTGAAACAAGTTTAGCTGATGTAATCAGAGAGCAAGATATCATAGAGAAAAAATGCGAATAATTAGAATCATTACTGATAACAGAAAAGTAGAAAAGCCATAATATGTAAAGGATGCTGTCAGAAGCCAAAAATAAAAACATTTTTGCAGAAGCCATTATTGCTGAAATCTCACATTTAGTTGATATTGATAGCTTCATTAGGGGCAGGCTAGAGGAGGAGTTTGACGCTCAATATAAAGGAAACAACCAGCACCAAAATAATTAATACAACAATGGTAGTTTTTATATTGCAAGCACAAAACAACAAAGGACAAATACGAATGATGAACAAGCAAGATACAAGTTGAATATGGGTCTCGGGAACTACAACGAATTTAAAAAATCAAATATTATCTTCGGTTAAAATGGCAACCTATCCCAATCAGTTCAGATTTGAGTTCTTGCAATTAACAATTTTGGTGATATTTTTTCGTTATTAAAGGATATTATTTGATTAAATAATTGATATCCTTTTGCGATATCTTTTCAAATTCATTGACAGAAGTGTATTGAAAATAATTTAGCAAAAGATATTTATTAAAAGTCAATAACAATGGAATTTTCTTACATAGACTTAAAATATGAATGAATTATCAGTATTTAGGATTGAAGTTATTTTTATTAATGTTTCCATGATTGAAGTTATTTATTTAAGTTAATCAATTTGTATTATTATATTCACACGTAGGAGTGATGAACAAAATAGGCTGGATTTTCCTACTATTAGCCTTCATCTTTATCGCTGCCGAAGCGGCAACCAAGATGCCTGATCCTTATAAGGTACTGGGAATACCCCGAGATGCTGATGATGATCAGATTAAGGCAGGCTTTAAGAAAAGATCTAAAAAATATCATCCTGACCGCAATACAGTCGATCCTAGAGCCAAAGAAAAATTTGAAAAAGTTGTCAATGCTTATGAACTACTCAAAGACCCGTAAAGAAAAAGGATTTATGACCTGACAGGTGGCGATGAAGATCCTCAACAACAACAATTTAGACAGCAACAGGGAGGAGGATTCGGAGGAGGGTTCCCTGGTGGGTTTGGCTTCCCTGGGGGAGGTATAAACATTGAAGATTTGATGCGAGGAGGATTTTTTGGAGGGGGACATCCTGGGCAACAGCAGCACCAACAAAGACAAGGAGGACAAGGAGGACAACGTCGAGCAACGTATTCATTCAGTTTCGGTGGAGGTGAGGGAATGAGATTTTAATTTTGATAAATCGTAACACCTGCATTTTAGTGCTATTGCTTTCTAAATTAATTGTTCATCTCTAAATAACACTATAATAATTTCCAAATTCTAAAATCGAAACAATGACATATCCCTTTCCGCTATATTCACAAAAAAGAGTGGCGTAGCGCATGAACAAAACGATGGGCGAATCCAAATTGAGTGTGACTCAAAATCAATAGAAAGGCAAGCTCGCTGTCCTCAAAAAAATCATCATGTATAAAATCACTAATTCAGAATTTCCTCAGTAAAACAGGAAGTTAAGAAGATATTCCTAAAATTTTTGGATATCGGAAGTAAGGCAATGACTGAAGAGAGTAACGAAACTATCTTGATCTATTCGAAGAGTATCCTTGACAATGATAAACAGAAGCAATTGAGTGAGGATTTAAACTCTCTTCTACATTCAGAAGGCTAGCAGAGCAGTATGGTGTTCAAAATCATAAAGGAGCTCATTATATCACCCCTCTAAAAATCATACATTACAAAGATAGAAAAGGAGCTAAAATAAGATGAGGAACTAGATGAGGAGATTAAGAGCATAGAAGGATAATTAGAGGAATAAAAATTGAAAAAACTCAAGGATTATGACCTACAAAAATCAGGTATACACTCCTCGAGCTCTAAGGTTATCAAAACTGCAACAACATTCAAAGAGGTCGAGAATTTCGAAAACAAGCTCATGAGGGCTAATCAGAAACTCAATGAACTCTCTTCGAACAATAATAAGCTTAGGGAAAAGATCAATCAACTAAGAAAAGAAAAGAATGCTATGGAGGATATCTACGCCAAACTGAAAAAATAGTTAGAGTCTAAAAAGGAAAACGTGGAGAAGACAATCAAATTTGCAGGGGAAGCTTATTGTTCCAGAAATAAGGCTGAAGAAGACCTTCGTAACTTGAAGGAGCAGTCCGAAATGCGCAAAGATCAGTTTAAAGAGGAGTGTGAAAGACTAAACAATGAGATCCAGCACGATCTTCGATTTAAACAATTTATAAAATCAAAGGAAATATAAAGATAGCAACTCTAGAAGTTAGAGAAGTAAATATAGCAAAACTAAACAACTATCGAGCTAAAAAAATAGGAGAATTACAAGATCGATCAGGAATACAAGAAAAGTTTGTAAAAATAGATGTAGATAAAGAAAGCTTTCGAAAAGATCAAGAAGGAAATAGGCTATAACGATAATAACAGTTAAAACAAGGAGCTTCTCAATATTTTCATCAATCTCTATGAGAAGAACATCATTATGAAGGAGTTTGTCAACGAAATCACCAAGGAAGTAGAATAGTTGGAAACCAAAATATAAAATAAGAAAGATTAGATACAGAAAATGTATCTCAAAGGTACTGCCGATTAAAACGATAAAGAAAGACTTGATGAGGACTACAAAAAGAAGTTTTAGTTCCATTAAAAGAAGAAGAAAATCCTTGATGTACAGTACTAAAAAAGTGTTAACACTATTCAAACAATTAAAAAATACCTCTAAGATATCTTTGAGGAGATAGGAATTGATGCAGTGACGATTGATAAGCTCAGTAAATATATTTTTATTTAGAAAACTGTAATCTTAACGAGGAGAATCTCACATAATTCTTAGGATAGCTCGAAAAAAAAGGTCTAGAAGCCATTTCACATTACGGAAAATTAGTAAGTGAGCAACTTAGAGCTGAGAAGGGCGCCAATTGGTAAATTCAGAAACAAATTGACGAGCTAAATAATATTATCACCATGGAAAATGTAAATGCCATGAACAATGGAGGCTGCCAAAAATCAACTGAATATCCCAGTGAGTTACTTATCAAGCTTAAAGAGGATAAAGTGAAGGAAGAAGAGCTCGATAAGCCGTTGAGCATTCAATAATTTAAGAAATATGCGATTGAGTCGCTTGAGCTGTATCAAAAGCGGCAGTTGCCAAAATAAAAGCACTTAAATAAAAAATACAACATTGCTCCGATGATGATGATGAGCAAGTCCAAAAAGAAAGAGAAATGATGTTTTTATGTTAAGAGTTCATTTATTTTGGTTTACGAGATTACACGGTTATAACTAAGGCTTATTCTATACTATCTTGGCTTAGTTTTATTGTTAATTATCTTTGTTTTTTATTGTTTGCTCCTTATGAGTAACAAATCTATTATTTTATAAAATGGGCGCTGATTTTTTTTAATATTATTGTTGCTGTTATACTTTTACTTATCAAATTTTTCATTATAAGGACTTCCTATTGATTTACAAAACTAAAATAAGGCATTAATTATTGAAAATATGACGTGTGTCATCTTGAAAATATAATTTAATGTAATGCCTTGATATTTTTGCTTAATCGGAAAAATTATTTAAAAAGTTTTGATTCTTGTTTTGAGTGTTAGAATGTCTTTGGTTAACTATATTTTTTTCTGGATTTTAATTTTCCTTTTTAGCGATTTTTGCTTGACAATGTGATGATGGTTAAAGTACATTTATGTTTTTATATTAAATACCATCAATTTCATACGATTCTAATGAGAATAAAATTATTTTACCAGCAAAATGTCATTTTTTCAAAGGATGTATTGATAATATTCCAAATAATTATGTTTTAATAAAAATTTGCAACATTTTGCATTAAACGCTTCCTCAATTTTTTGATGTCGTTCCGAAATTGAGCTGATAAGTAATTTTGAGATAGTTTTGGACATTCTTTTTCACAATTCGAAATCATAATCATCAAGAAAATCTTTGACTTCATCAAAAAGGTTTGGTTGAATGTTAGATTCAAAAGAAAGTAATAAAACAATAAAAGCAAAAATAATATTGACCCTGAGAGTTAATTTTAGACTCTGAATAAAACTTGAAGGTATTTAAAAGATTTTTGATTTTAAAGAAAAAAATTGTTGAGGATATTTGATGTAAAAATTGAAAATACTGAGGCTCCTGATGGTAAAATCAGATGATTGAAGTAAAACTGTCTTAGAAAAATTGTTTTGGAGTTAAAAAAACAAATAAAACTCTTACTGATATTGATGATTTACTTATCATCTTCCATTTTACCAGTAAACCAATTAAAAATTGATGATAGATCAGACAACAACAAAAAATGAAATGAGACAGGCCAAATGCTTCAATTATGCAGAAATATGATTCAAATAAATGTTTTAATATATATCGAAGTCATTTTCGAAAAGGATTGTATAAATCACTGACCGTTTATTATTGGGCTATAATAATTGAATAATGAAGAACATCACATTGTTGTTGATCCTCGCTCTGGCAATCTTTGGTACTGCCCAAGTTCCTGGAATCCCCTTCTGCACCTCAGCTCCCAGCGGAACCTGTGTCAGTTGTAGTACAGGATATTATCTTGGCGGAGTTAACACAACATGCATCCCAGTTCCTGCCGCAAACCAATGCCAAACTTATAACATGAATACAGGAAACTGTCTTACTTGTTGGGCTAATAACTACTACATTGCTAGTAGCGGAGCATGTACACCAGTAAGCTCTCTTTGCGCTACTTGGGATCAAGTCACTGGTTGGTGTCTGTCGTGCTGGTCATCAGCCAATCAAGTCAACAGTGTAGGCCAATGTGTTCCATCTCCTGTTTCAAACTTAAACTGCGCAACTCTGAATGCAGCTGGAACAGCTTGCTCATCATGCTGGTCTACCTCTTCTTACATCAATACCTTAGGTGCCTGTGTTGCAGGAAGCGGAAATTGTGCTACCTACACCAACACTGGACTTTGTGCAACTTGTTGGCATTCAGGATTAACCGTCAATGCTGCTGGTGCATGCGTCGCAGCCCCTGTCTCAAACTTAAACTGCGCAACTCTGAATGCAGCTGGAACAGCTTGCTTATCATGCTGGTCTACCTCTTCTTACATTGATATCACGGGTGCCTGTGTTGCAGGAAGCGGAAATTGTGCTACCTACACCAACACTGGACTTTGTGCAACTTGTTGGCATTCAGGATTAACCGTCAATGCTGCTGGTGCATGCGTCGCAGCCCCTGTCTTAAACTTAAACTGCGCAACTCTGAATGCAGCTGGAACGGCTTG
>Ga0302185_10001355_pt1 | contig 17293 bp, 16 predicted proteins | sample II_Bog_E1_1_FD_200231 | JGI IMG/M metagenome (GOLD analysis project Ga0302185, IMG submission 200231) | Peat permafrost microbial communities from Stordalen Mire near Abisko, Sweden - II_Bog_E1_2 | ecosystem: Environmental > Terrestrial > Soil > Wetlands > Peat | place: Sweden: Abisko... | reverse complement strand
AGCAATGGAACTCCTCCTTCAAGTAGTCTGTACACATTAATCCTGAATCTCGAGATGGCAAAGATATACTTAGAGAGAATCTCAGAGGCCCCATTTTTCACTATGCGTGAGTTCAGAATTGTACTCAATGACCTGAAATTACGCGCTGAGACTCAGGTTATACTTGGTAAAATACTCAAGGCAACATTTCATGTTGATGGTGCATCCAATTTCAGTGCATTCTGCTAATAAACTTATTTTATTATTCATTCTGATATACTCGCCGCTCCACCTATGCGTGCATAACAACAAATATCTGACGCTGTGATACGTGTCACTCATCCCCCAATAAGTTAAGTTGACCACAGGACAGTTATTTTTTTATCAAACAAAAAATGAACGCAGCCAATACCAAGAACCCACACACCAAGAATTTGTACCCAGTCAAGGACTTACATGCAGGAATTGCGAACGGCATACGTCAAGGTGCTTGGGAATGTGTCGCCAAGTATATTGATGAATTGCACGCCAATGGAATTGTTTATTCAGTGTGGAGGTTGTTGTTGGAGTCCGTGGTGTTGGATGTATCAATTGCCAATCCCACCCTCATAAGAAAAGTGTACGACGAGTACGACAGAGCCTTGCCCACTGAGAATGCGGTGGAACCTGTTTTGAAAATGGCGTACGCACTGTGTATGACCAAGAAGACACAAATTGTATCGTCCATCAGATGGGCCTCCAGGAACATTACCGAGTTCAACATTGCACCGGATCATACAATTACACCAACGAGAACGTCTGCCGAGTGGGCTGAATCTCTCACTGGTAAGGGTGTTTCCATGTGTGGTGTGGTTACTGCGTTCATAACCCTCCTAATTGCCACAATTAAAGCTTATAAAAGCGCAGATCCCACGGCCGTTGAAATAGAAATTGAATTGATGGGCTTGGCTGCAATAATTTACCATGATGATGTGAATGAGAAACGTATGGTCAGTGGCACCAAGGGCATTGCATATTTCAAGAGACCCATATGGCAAATGTTCAATCTCATGGAATCCAAGTATTGCTCAAACAGCGCCAAGCCTATAATTTCAACACTTTCAAGTATGTGCCAGAAGAAGCTGGGATATGAAGAATATAATTATTACTGCGCCATTTTGATTTGTGCTCGTGGACATATACTCAATTATTCATGTGATGTCGGCAACCCACCCAAGGTTGAATTTGTACGTGGTTCGCTCAAGAACGGACGTACCTTTGAAATTAAGAAGATTCACCTTGATCATCGCTCTGTGAGGTTGATCTCAGATAATGTTAGTATTGGCAAGAGAACCAAAGATAAACTCAAGCTCACGGACCCAGCAAGCTACGCTCTAATTGATGCGTGGAAATTAGAGGAGTGGAAGAAGACCCACGGTGGGAAGGTTGTAATTCCTCAGACTATCAGTAATCCATACATACCACACAAAGGTAGCAAAATTCCACCAAAATTCATGTTCGAGACAGATGTCTACGCCACCAAAATTTGTCCATCCTACGATTCAGACGCAAGTAATTACCCAGCCTGGTTGAAAATATTTGGAAGAAGTACAGACGACGAAGATCTCAGTCCAACATCCAAGAAACAGAAATTAATGTCTGAATGCTTTGAAATAAAAGAGACTTTATAACCCAACAACGGGCGGTTCAACATTGAATTCCATGACAGTCTGGGCTGTACTCGCAAGTCTTTGATGTGATATCTTGAGCAAGTTAGTGTTGTGTTCATCAAAATCTGGAGTCCTCCATCCCCTGTTCAACATTGCAGTGAGTTCGCGTCTCAGTAGAGATTTTTTATTGTACGCCAGCACTTTCATACCTTCCAATTTCATGAACAATACGCTTGATCTTGTATTATAAGCTATAAAATCAGCTAGCACCTCAGCTATATAATCAATCAAAGCGGCTATATACACAAGACGAACGCTCCTTCCCGAGGCTAACTCAGGTCTTATCTTCATCCAGAACATTGAACAATAATTACCCCATACGTTCAACGGTGTCAGCGCCCTCTCAAAATAGGTATCATCAAATGTTATGAGCCTATCTGAGTAAAACCTTCTTTGGTTATTGTAATAATTATTATAATAGGTTTCAAATGGGATGCACGCCCTGGAGACAGCAAATGATTCAAATTTGTCTGGGTCATAAATGGGTCTTTGCGTGGTCATGAATTTTGTTCTTATACGCGTGCTTTATATTTTGCAACAAAGTTAAATGACTTATTCAAAAGTTGGAAGTGTATTGTCCGTTTTATCTATAATTATAAGAACATTGGTTGTTTTTGTGACAGTGGCTTGTTTATATGGACTATTTGCCTTGTTCAGCATTGATGTCAGCATTTCTAATACTGCTTTGATGTCCGTAAACCAACAGGTCGCGCAAGAGCCAAAATATCATTTTCCTTCACCAGTCGATACATCCATCTTTGATAACACCACCGACGCCTGTGTTGACTTTTATCAGAAGACCAACGGTAATTATGATCATTTCAGGGGTAGAACGTTTGATATGGCTGATGCATATAATAGACAATTGCTAGGTGTTATCGATTCAATGATAATTGAAGGCGATGCGTCGTTCTGCTACGGTGTCAAATGTTCACCAGTGTTCAGAGCCTACGAGAAATGTATGATCACCGAGCCAGGTGATGTGAACCACGTAATTGACAAGGCCATAGCGGATTATGAAATTTCAACATCGTTCCTATCATTATATGGTAAAATTGGGTACGCCGTCAAGCATGGTTATCTTTCGCCGGTGTACATCACCGTGGACCATCGCACAAATTCGTATCACTTGCGTCCGGCTGGACTGTACGACTTTGAAATGAACATATTTCAAGAGTACGATCTGTTCAATTTCCTGGAGGGGGCACACGAATTGAACAAGAGACATCGGAAGCGTCAAATTACCTGGGAAGCTTTCACCAACACGGTGGGTGCCAAAGCCACGGAGGGGTGGAACGAATTGTTCAAGGTTGCATTCGGTAGGACGTTCCATCGCAAGGAGAAGATATGGATTGAACACATTAATTTCTTCTCCAAGTTGTCAATGCTTCTCAGCTACGACACCGTGGGTAACCCATTCTTAGTGGGTGCTCTCGACAAATACATTAAACAGTACATAAAACTGAGCTTCGGCGACAAGATATTCAAATACGGTGGACAGAGTAATTGCCTGGACATGATCAAGCATTACTACCCAGCTACGATGTGTAAGCTGTTCCTAGGTCTACAACACAGGGAAGAACATGATGATTATCATCTCTCAGCGGACAAGGTATTACAGAATGTGAGGGATGTGTACAACAAGATGTATTTCAACGAAACCAACGATTTTTTATCAAGTGAAGACAGAATTCACTTCGCCAGGTGCTCTTCCTTGTTCAGTCATGTGGGATCTACCGAGATGGTAATGAAGATAGAGCAAACCAACATAGACGCCCATAAGAACATATTTGAAGTGGTGGCTGGAAACTTCCTGGGGGATCATCACTGGAAAGATATGTATAATCCGCTTGAAATGCATTACGCAATTCCTTCTCACATTGACTCGGAAAGAAATCCATTGAGCTGGCTGTCCACCGTGAACGCTTGGTTTGATCCATATCATGGAATTATTGTTATACCTCCAGGGATCGTAAGACCTCCAATATTCAGTCCATATTACGATCTCCCAGGACAGTATTCGATGCTAGGAATGATACTGTCTCATGAAATTACACATACTTTGCAAGAAAGATTTGATCCAACGTGTATTCTGGCAAGATTCAATGGAGGTATGCTCAGGCTGAATGAAGATCTCAGTGATGTGAACGGATTACGTGTGGCTTACTACTCAATGAAGAAGGCATTTGAACCCAATGAACCAGCACCCAAAGATTATTGCAATTTCTTCATAGGATATTCACAACTCTGGACTGTACCACCAGGTCAGATTTCAAACAGCAACGATGAACATTCGGACTCAAGGACCCGAGTTAACACAGTAACCACATTCCTTGATCAAGAAATGACCAAGACATTCAATTCATGTTTCAAGTGCAAGCGAGAGTTCAATGAATGCAACGTGATCAAATTACTATAAACATCATATTATTCTTCAAGTTTTGTATTATTGACCGCGCCATGGGGCAACTTCTTTGAACATGTCAATCTTGAACATTCCAAAGTTCTTTGAAGCTTGTGAATTGTTGAAGGCAGCATCTTCGGCTATCAATAATACTGAGAACCTTGAAGAATTCAATAGAGCCATTGATAAGGCTTCACGTTGGAATACATCCACCGTCAAAGATATCAAATTCAGCAGGGTAGACAACGAATATGTGTGTGAAGGGTTTGATGGAACTCCCATTGATCCTACACATGAACGAAATTCCAAGGTTAAAGCTATACTCAATGGATATCAAGACCTTATATACGCAACATTAACGTATCAAGAAGGTGAAGTGTGGCGTATAAACGGTAACTTGATCAACATTTTCATGCAGACCGTGAAATTCCAATTTCTCGTTATCAGTGTCCTGGATTATACGAGAGATAACAGGGCCGACCTTGAAAAAGTCAGTGGAATTGGGAAAAGGGTGTTCGATGTCGTAGTATCAGCCAGTAACATTCCATCGTTGGTCGAGTTCATGAAATTCTTCTCATCAACAAACATGCTCCACGAGAACTTTGCAAGTTTCAAGGCTGATACGGCTTTACTGTGGAATTCGTATTCCGGTGCCGCCGACAAGGTAAAAATTACCACAATTCTGCCGGACGTGGACTTTGGACAATTTCAAACCCAAGAGATTGAAGACGTGAAGAGCGTGATCATGGACAGAATTATGGGGGTGGCTGAAATTTACAAACTAATTTCAGTCTTCACCGTGATGGCATCGTTGCTGACCGAGGTGAATGTATCCGCGGATCCCATCACGGAACGTATTGCATCAATTATACTAGCCCTGGACGCAACATTAGCGAATTTCAACGCGGGAAGTACCACCCAAATTTTACAACGCGGACACTTGATGTCGGGAAGCATGATCGGCAACAAACCTCAACTCAAGACATTCCTGGACAGTGTCCGCCAATTTTTCGAAGATTACACTGCGGCGTACATCGTGCAGCCGGTATCCAAGGACTGGGATGCACCATCGGTACGCATTGAAGATGTATACGAATTAAGTCCCCACAGTCCAGTGGCCAGTCCCATACGGAAATACCAACCACGCAAGAGCCCATCACGAATTCCGAGAGTATCTACGACGGAATTCGTTACCAACAAGAGACGAAAAATCGTTACCAATGAAAAACAGGGATATGATCGAGACAGCGCCACTGACGATATGGTCGAAGAATTGAGCACCACGGTGGATAGACTGAGCAATATAGACAGAGAGGGTATTGATGATAATCTCAATGCCAGGCTAATTAAAGGATTACGTGAGGCAAACAAGATACTAGACGAACCAATAAAACATTTCAAGGACGTGGTAAAGGTATTGGAAATATTAGAAGAAATAGAATCAGAATGGACGTTGGTACGCAGATAATAGTGTGGGGAATTGTACTTCTGGTGGCAGGGTTAATATCATTGATTTTATTGCTCAAGGTAGCTAGGCGTTTAATTGGATGCTTAACCTGTGGATTATTATAAATATTGTAACTAGACCAAGATCAGTAATAAATGAGCAATTTCTACGTTCCCACGCCTGATAGTAGACCTAGATACAATGGTGTCAATCCTGAACATTTGGATGATTCAGGTCCGAGTTATTATAGCTTGGCATTTTACAAAACGTCGGTCTGGGCGAGCAAATATGATCTATTCATTGTCACCTTGATCTTTGCTGTGTGGTCCATATTATCAGCATGGTTCGACCTTCACTTTACCAATATGTTGAAGACTTCTTTCGTTGGTGTATTGTTGGCATTGATGACATATCTCATACATTCCTTGGTGTCAGATAATTTTTCACTGTATCGCAGATTCTTCATTGAATATTCCATGGCACTGAGCAAGATGAAGAATTTCGTTGTTATAATTACAGGAACGGTGAAGAATACAGCGGAGAAAGCAAATGTCTCAGCCCACATGATGTTGCTCAGCGATATGATGAGAGCATCCGTGTACACACTGAAGCATAAATTGCGTGGCGACTTCGATATAAACAAATTGCCAATTAGTCCTGGAGCTCGCAGCATGATTGAAAAGAGGCTATGTAACCATCCAAACTTGAGAGGCTTGAATGCCAACGAAGTATTCGCTGATATGTGCGATGACGCCACGGATATGTGCATTGTAGCAATATTGAGCGATATGGCAGAGGTCAAGGAATTAAAGCCAGACTTCTTATTCCTGGCAATGCAAGAGTTGAAGAAGTTCAGTAACATAAGTGACGACCTGGACGTGCTCAAGAAGACCAAGCCCCTGCCCATCAGGACCGAATTGATAAAGATTGGATTATTCATATTTTTCAACCTCATGGCTTCAGAATTATATGAAAATTATGGATTCCTCTGGGGATACTTGGCCATAATGTTGGTAGCCGTGTTTTATTTTGGTGCCGTGAACGCCAGTGAGATGATGAGCAGAATGTGGACCAAGAACAACGTCTACGCAAGCAACGGCAATTTCAATATCAGTACATTAACTCACCGAGTCATGTTCACCAACGAATGTATGTTTGAAATTTGGGAACATAGCCAAGAATTAGGGACACAAATGAATGAAGTGATGCATTTATTAGCAATAAATTAATCTGTTACAGATATACTTTTTGCCGTGGGCATGAACTTATGCAGTCTTTGACTTGCATTGAATTGCATACCCACGGCGTATTTTCTGGCAATGTCGCAAATATCAAAGGTCGTGCTGTTCGTGTAGCTTAAGCTGGCGTTGACACATTCAATGATCTTTGCTCGTTCACGAAAATTAGATAGGTTCATTGGCCATTGAACGTCCGTGTCACCCTCGAATACCTTGACTTGCCTTACGATATTCAAAATCTCTGATGCTACTACGGATGGTAACATTGAACCGACCACTGGATCCAACAAGGTCGTCTCGGCAATACACCATGCCAAAGATTGACCAGCACTCCAACCATGGCTTTCGGATCCTTCAATTTCCAAGTCCAACATGGTTTCAACGGTAACCATGGTCACATTGAATTCCAGCAAATTAAGTATCAAGGCTTCAGCGTTTATAACATCCTCGGTGTCAACTAATCCATCGGTGGCAGAAGCAGCAGCCTCGGGCATCAATGATCCTGGTGTTTTCATTCCAGGTTCCAATGGTTCATTGTTGGCGGTTTGCCAGTATTTGGTGGCAATTACCAAGCATGTTACGGCAATTAATTGAACGCGTGTAAGCTTAACGTTATTGCTCTTGGCTAGAACCCTATCAAAGAGCGAAACGGCCAAGAATAAACTGGACCTTGAAAAGTTGTAGACTTCGCAGGTTTCACAAAGCCATCTCACCACCGTAGCTCTTATATTTTTCGTTACGTGGCGTTGATTTATGAACAAGTTGGCAGGATTTCTGTATTTAGTTTCCAACGCGAGCATGTGGGTGCGTGTATCGTATTCTTCGTCTGCCAACGTCGCGTCGAACCTTTGAGTCTTGGTGTCGTGCTCTTCAACGGTGTCTACCTGAGTAATTGTACGTTTCATGTTGTGGCTGTGTGAAGTTTTTTTTGTTCTTGTTCTTACCTCGGTCTACACCGGTTGACACCAACGCGACATTCGGTATAAATCGGGGAATTCTTGACAGATTCCCAAAAACTGCCAACCCAAGGCCTCGTGCTCGTGCAAGACACAATTTTTTTGGATATGCACACACACGCAACGACGTAGCGAACACTGTGAAAATATCTAGGCTTGCCGGTCGGTGTGCCTGGAGATATCCATGAAATTCCAGTGTTGACCGCGATTTGATGGGTATCAACGTCAGACAGGTCTATCCAAGTTTGTACTGGCAATTCCACCGTTATATACATTTTTAGAAACAATATTATTATGGATAATACAAACCGCAATGGTTCAATAGACCGTTCTGTTTATGATCAAAATGTACATGAAAATACCAAAAAGGTTTAAAGATGTCATGTCATCGCCAATTAACAAATTATGACCAACTTGGGTTGCTTAAACTGGTACCTTATATGATCAACAAGGACGCCAGCGGAAGCGTACGCGTCATAAAACGGTACATCTGGCATTAAGCTCCTATTGTTCCTTACTATTTTCGGACTAAACACTTGCTTGGATATATCCCCGCGCATAATTCCGTACATGCCAGCCAAAAATGACTGTATATCTAAGGCGTGTTCTTGTGAAAATAGACTGACCCTTCCACCATATACCCTTAAGTAATAATCAATAAACATCCACGTCTCGCTCAAGCACTCCGACGCAAGAATTATGTTCTTTGTGGGGTAATCCTGACGTAACATCTCCACGAAATTTATTAAATCTGTGATGGCCGTGGTAGGGTCAATTTGAGATTTTGCTACCTCTTTGCGAGCAAGTTGACGTTCACTCCACCATATATTGAAATTATCATCCGGCAGGGTATCCGCACGAATTTCAAGGTTTCTTGAAATTGACTTTAATAACTCACCGTTCACCGTGATGGCCACGGCAGCAAAAGAAAGCATTGAATTCGTGAGTGGGTTGGGACCATCGGCTGCAATTTTAACAATTACGATGATCGACTTCTTCCACCGCGACCACTGTTTCAAATTCATAATTTTATAAAACAATGGAATACCAACAGCGTGTAACCGTCGAGGATATTGTGGAATTTCTTGAAAATCACTACGATCCCGAATCATATGCGAATTATGTGAGAAACCTGAGTGATAGGGCAGAATTCATAATGGAATTTGAATTTATGAAAGAATTTCAAAGCATATGTGCCAAGATTGGAACTGATGGTACAAACCGCGACGTGTATATAAAAACAGACAGAGCATGGAGATGGAAATTCAATACCCCAGACCATCCCTTTGAAAAATACTTGAGATTAAAATATACGTGCTGAATAAAATGCATGTAAAATGCGTAATTTCATAGTTTGTGTGTTATTATTGATCGCCGCCGTCACATGTTTCAATGGTTCCGTGAAAGAACCTGATACCGGCGTGGAAGTACCCATTATCATCCACAGTGGCAAGGAAGTACTCAAAAATTTCAGAGTGGACGCGTTGGGTGTCACCAAATGGTTTGTTACAGTATACGGATGTGCTGGAGGTTGGTACAAGTCTCAAACACCGGGAAGTAATACCATGGCTTTCATCATGAAAATGTATCGTAACATTCCACCAGGCTGGATTACCAGTCAATTAGATTCATTCTTCGGTGATTTGTTCGTCAGCTACGTCGAGGGTCACTTAATTCGTGAAGAGATGGACAAGGTATTCCAAATGTTCCCCGAGGATCTCAGTACAGGACGTAGCTTGAAATTTGTATATAACGAGCCAGCTAACAAGTTTGAATTGTGGTATGATAACACTGATAAGACCGAACATCTTCAATACTTCGTCGCTGACTGTTCATCAAAAACCGTGACCCCATTGCACGGTGCTACTTATGGCACTAGAAATGGAAAGATTCCAAATGTATGCTCCGTAGCCATCGATTACATGAATCAAAGCAAGAAATATGTAGTTCAATAAAACACATTTCCGTAAACAATGGAACTTCTCGCAGCATACCGTGAACATTTAAGAACGGGAAAAGTTAAAGTCTACGATGATGCCTTGAAAGTTGAATTTGATATCTTGCGACGCAAATATGACTGTGATAAACATAATTTGTACATGCACGCTGACAAGATGCCCACAGTTTCTGAAACATACAAGGAATTTCAGGATCTGACTTGGGATCAAGCCAAGCCCTTGATGAATGTGTGGAGAATGGTTTATTCCAAGAAGCGTCAGGAGGAGACTGGGAACGTGAAAAAGGATTACAGGTTTTGTACACCCGGCGGGGATTGGTATTATGCTGGCAATAAATTATGGATTGTTTATTTGAACTTCTTTGATTTTCTTGAATAATCATCATCGTCACCGTCCATGTTCCTTCTACGCTTATCGCTGCGTTCAATGAATGCTATGTCTGAGAAATGTCTGGTGGGACCATCTGCTGTGTAATTGCGAGCGAGACCTCCCCGAGCTGGACCTACTATGATCGACAACAGTGGCTGGGTTCTAACCCAACGAAACACTGCACCATATCCATCAAAATGAGCAATTTCTGGCCTGCCCGTAATCAATGTTGTTGCAATCCTGCGTTCCCAGGCACTGTCTTTCTCACTCATAGCCAGCATGGTCTTGAAAAATTCTTTCAATGGAACGCTTGATGGAGTAATACATTTGTTGAATATTGAACCACGTAGTCCCAATGCCAGAAAATTATTGGCCACGGCATCATCAAACTCATCTTTGAGACATTTTTCAAAAAATATTTCAATGGCACGGTATGTTGTATCCACCGGTAACATATTGGCCAAATACACCACGCTGTTTTCATCTGCCTGGTTGGGTGGTAAACGCAATGCTGTGAATATAGAATCTACAAAAACATCCATTTCTTCCGAAAAAGATTCAATTCTGCGTTTCATTCCATCCACATAACTAAACATGTCTACCAATCTCCTAATAATGAACTTTGGGTTCTGTTCTTCAGCGTCATACCCTTCATATTCATCATTGTTAATTGCACCAGTTTCAATATATTCCCCGAGTGTACCCGTTGGTGCTACGTCAAGTATATCAGCAAGTTGTTGCTCATATTCTTCAGCTAAATCGATTATATCTTTTAAATCAAAACTTTGATCACCCACCTTTTCACGAAATTCTTCGTTGAGATCAAAGTCGCCTCCATCCATTTCTCTCGAGTTTAGTGCGTGTTTAATACTTTACAAAAAAATCTTTATTTTCTGAAGGACAACTTTAAATCATAAAGTGACTGACGCATGATTTTACTGGGCTCTTCCTCAATATGTGACACGCATTATTGATCCCACAATCAAGTTAATTTGTATACTTTATTATTCATTAATAGGGTTTCTCCACGCAGACCAATCAAACTCTGGTACTTCGTATATATTTTCACCGTAATAGTCATCTGGTGCTCTCGTTTTATAACGTGGATCGCCCACCAAGAAACTATCAAGCCGTTCGCCTCGATTGCTTCTACCTTTACGGAAATCTGATATTGTTTCGGTGTCTTCCCCCGATTCATAATCAATGTCCTGAATCTCTAGCGGTCGAAACTATCAGGCCCCACACTACTGTAATTTTAGCGACGTGTCAATCAACTTTCAAGGAAAATAAACAATATTTAGTTGACCATGCGTGTTAAGTTGACCACACCAACAAAAAAAATGAAAAGAGTGGGTGACGTCATACATGAAGACGACGCCTCGCCTGAAAAGAAATCAAAGTTGTCGGTGGTACCAGATCCCCACAAGACCATGACGTTGGGTATGGAACGTATATTTTTTGTAAACCCACCCACGGGCGATTTTCCAAAATATATTAGTTTGGAAAAGCTCAAGTCTGTCATAGATGTATACGCCGAAACAAGGCCCAGCGAGAAATACCGAAACATTCTCAAAGACTCGCTCTGTGAGTTTTTTATTTTGGTGGCCAAGGTGAAGGAGCATGGACCTGAAATTTGTACCATTAGGCCAATTCCCCAGACGCGAACATCACTTTGGCAGATATGCGAGGCATGGTCGAATTCTATCACGGGAAATCATGTGTATAGTTTTGCTGTTGAAGACGAATACAACCTTGCCAAAAAGCGCACATTCCGCATTGACAGGCTGATTGAGCCGAATTGTCCTGGTGTATTCTGTTCAGAATTTGTGCGTAGTTCATACTTTCTATTTGATACTCTGATGCCCAAAATTATGCGTACCTCGTGTGGTGATGTGCAAGTTTTGAAATTTTGGCTATATGAAACGATCGGTGTGATGACATGGGACAAACTTGATTACCTCATTGATTTGGTGTGTGAAACAGCCATCAGTACCTGGGTATCGATCTTGGATGTGTGTAGATGGTTAGAACATTTGACGCATGTGGAATCAAGATTGGAGAGTGTATTGACAAAATTCAGGGGGGAACGTGTTTTGGTCCTTGCAGTTTTGTCAAGGGTTGCTAGAGACAAGCACCATGACCCTCTGTTTGTTCAAAAATGGCGAGGTCATCCATTCAATCCGAGCCTGCCCCGCAAGTTCCATGACACGTCGTTCGTGTTCAATAAACCTTTATTTTAATTATTGTAACGAACATTTGGTCAACCAAAAAATGAAAAGAACAATTGCTTCCGTCCAGGGTGATGATGACACGGCAGAGAAGAAAGCCAAAGTATGGGTAGATGCCGTAGCATACGACGTGATGATCGTGAAAATGAAACAGTTGATTGGTGACTACCCACCTTTCGTGGAAGATGAAAAAAGTTGGAAATGTGTGAGATTCATAATCGAGGATTACGTTAATCGATGTCCCGAGGATGAACGTCAGGCACTCATTGAAAAGTGTTTGATACAACTTTTCATCTTAATTCCCCAAACATTCGCGTTCGGTGACGATCATCGAAAAGAATGGGTTCGCGTGGTGTTTACCAAAATATACAAGCGTGTTGCACCCGGTGAACTCAAGAATATTCTCACCTACGGGTGTGATAATATGTTCACACCAAGATTACGTCCGGTGTGGGTGTCCGGCGTGGGTGAATTTCCATGCTTTTTCTGGAAAACATTCTTACCTGTAATTCTGAGCAGAAAATACATTGAAAATGGTGTATTGGTTTTCTGGGTGAGTAAAATGATCGAGGATGGTACTGATTGGGACGTACTTACCCAATTAATGAAGTTAAAACCTGACATTCCAGTTGATGTCTGGTACGCAATCATAACAGAGTGTGAGTGGTATCCCCAGTCCAGTACAAACAGCGTGCGCGAAGTGATCGCACTGTTGGACCACTTCGTCGGTAATAAATACTTGATCGACGCAATCGTAAAAAGGTTCGGAATGCATCATAGCACTAAGGAAGGTGCAGTTCCTGACCAACTACCGACCAAATGGTTGTATAATGATGACATGTTCGGGAGGCGGGGACTTCCTTATTCTGACACTTCAATCAACTTCCAGGAAAGGCTACGTGTCAATCAATAAACTACCATTTTTTTTAAATACTGTAACGGATCCGACACGTTGAAAAATGCAAAGATCAAGAGAGACCGACGATGTATCTCAAAGAAAAATATCTAAGATATCGCAAACCAACCACGACCACGAGTCCATGATTGCGCTAATGAAACGTATTCTTTCGTTATCACCTCACACAAGTAGCAAAGGTTACCCATCTAATTACACATACTTGTTACAAATAATTCGCGATTATGCCATTACTGTCCCTGCCAGCCAATTCAATGAAGCCGTTGAAAAAAGTTTGATTGAATTTTGCATGTTAATCGTAGAAGCTTGTTCTGAGGGGGAAGGAGTCATTGCGAATGAATGGGCGGTTAATATTTGTCGCAACTTTAACCGACATCGGAACCCAGACCAACCGTTTTTTGTTGATAGCATGTTCATTCCACCACGAGAACCTGTTAAGTTTCAGGGCAGGTCCAAGAATTATGTGTCATCATTCATGTATAATACGCTCTGGCCAATTTTCTTCGCGCCAAAATACACTGAAGACGGAACGTTCGCCAGATGGGTCGATATGACGCTTGGGATGGATTGGGATGTGTTCAATCGACTCGTCAAGGCATTTCCCCAGGCACCACTCAATGCGTGGTACACGCTTTTAGAGGAAATTGGGTTTCACTCCACCGAGACACTCGACGGTATGATTGTTGCCTTGGAAACATTCAAGAACGAGCGATTTATGATCGATGCTGTAATTTACCGATATGAAAAGACACGACGTAGTGAGTATGGTAAGATAAATCACTGGGTTTACCCTACCGGTGATGACGCAAGGGTGGCAAAATGGACATATCCCGAGTCTGATCTAAGCAGACGTACCCAGAACTTCAGCGATTTATCAATCAACTTTCAAAGAAAGATGCGTTTCAAGTAATAAACTAGCATTTTTTTTTAATACTGTAATAGTTTAGACACATTACCAAATGCAAAGATCAAGACAGCCTGAGGATGAGTCCAAAAGAAAGCTTCCCAGGATACGACAACCACCAAATCCCTATGAGTTCATGATTTCCCAAATGAAGCTTCTTGTTGCCCTACACCCTTATATGGGTAATCTAGATTATGTTTACAATTACACAAAATTGCGACATGTGGTTCGAAATTATGCCATTACTGTTCCTGCCAGCCAATTCAATGAAGCCGTTGAAAAAAGCTTGGTTGAATTTTGCATCTTGGTAGTAGAAGCTTGTTCTAACAAAGAAACAGACGACGAAGCAAGAAACAATGCGAATGCATGGGCAGATAATATTTGTCGCAACTTTAGTCGACATCGGAACCCAGATGAACCGTTCGTCATTGATAGTATGTTTAATCCACCACGGGCACCTGTTGAATTTCGGGGTCTGATCACGGAATATGTGCCATCGTTCTTGTATAATACACTCTGGCCATTTTTCTTCGCGCCAAAGTATACTGAAGACGGAACATTTGCCACATGGGTCAACAAAACGCTTTGGATGAATTGGGATGTGTTCAATCGGCTTGTCAAGGCATTTCCCCAGGCACCGATCAATGCGTGGTACACGCTTTTAGAGGAAATTGGGTTTCACTCCACCGAAACAGTTGATGGTATGATCGTCGCCTTGGAAACATTTAAGAATGAACGATTCATGGTAGATGCTATAATTAGCCAATACGAATATCAAAGAGATCAAAGGCCAGGAATTACAGAGAGATGGGTTTACCCTACCGGTGATGACGCAAGGGTTGTGAAATGGACCTACCCTGAGTCTGATCTGACCAGACGCACCCGGGACTTCAGTGATCTGTCAATTAACTTTCAAAGAAAGATGCGATTCGGGAAATAAACTTACATTTATTATACATGACCACCGCACCAAATCAATATTGAAATGATCCGCAAGTTATTTCAAGGTGGTGAGACCGAGACTGAAAGCAAGAAAAGAAGGGTATGGATCGAACAACTGAATCGTGATATATTGACGTTTCAAATGAAAGTTTTGATTGATGGAAGCCGAGCAGATATGCCTGGACTATCCGCGGCAATTGAAAAGTACACAAAGACACTTCCCAAGAATGTGGCATCTCAAGCCGCTGCTGATTGTTTAATTGATTTTTGCCTACTCGTTGCCGAGTCCGAAGAAAGTTTTTCAATGTGGCAAGATGATATATTGAGCAATACCAAAAGTGATAATGAACACTTAATTGTGCGTCTATTGAACAAGCAAGAATGTGTAGACAATGGTGCACTCGTTCGCTGGATAAATGCTATATATTACCCATTTAATTGGAGACACTTCAAGATGTTTGTTAGGTTGTACGGTGGACTGACGGATGCATGGCTTGAAATTATAAAGCATGCGAACTGGGAAGAATGCACGGTCAGTGAGTACGATGAAGAAGTGGGCTGGCTTGTTAAACATTTTCGCGAGACAGAACCAGGCGTGGTGGATGCCATCAATGAACGATTTAGGTTACAGACCGAACGCACACCATTTCAAGAAATGACCTTTCAAATGAAAAGGGTTATAAGATATACTAACGCATACACGGAGCGAAATTACAGCATGTATAAGATTGCGTGTATAATTGACAGATATTACGACGCAAAGTTAAATGATGCACGTTTGAATAATGAAACATTGCCTGAAAAAGCAAACACAAATCGCGAAGGATGGTTTCAATTTTGTGCATCGGTGGCAATGTTGGGTGGGGGACCCCATATGTTTGCAGAATACGACGGCAATGATCAATTGATTGGGTTTCATAACTGGGCTGATATAGTTACATCTGGGCTCATCAATATGACAAAATATTCCAAGAAGGATATCCTACCAATTCGCGGAAGAGAATATGAAGTTAACCCTGAATCATACACCTGGTGGGACATAATAATGCCACGCCTTCTTACCATGGAAAATATATCCAATGGTGTGTTGGAATATTGGGCAGGTCTCGCAGTCATCACCTGGAAAACGTTTGGTCTATTGGTCGATACATATCCAAACGCACCCATTGCTGCATGGTACGAGTTACTTCAATCGGTGGGCGTTCGTGCACGTGGTACAATGCGGGTGACAGACAAACGTAAGAGTACTCGCATCAGTGGTGAAAATTCAGAAAAATATGTTTTGCAGGTCTTGGAAAAATTCAAACACGAAAGATTTTTGGTGGACAGAATCATTGAAGTATTTGAGAGCAGAGGAGGTATCATAACACCGGCAATATCAAAATGGAAGAATGGTGTACCGAGAATATACTCAAATACCCTAGGTCGAGACGTTACGTTTAACTTTCAATAAATTATACATGATTTCAACCTCGTTTCGTTAAAATGATCCGAAAATTATTTCAAGGTGGCGAGACCGAGCCAGAAAGCAAGAAAAGAAGGATATGGATCGAGCAATTGAACCGTGATATATTGACATTCCAGATGAAAGTTTTGATAGACGAAGGCCGAACGGATATGGTTGGTCTATTCATAGCAATTGACAAGTATGTAAAGACACTTCCCGAGAGTATGTCGCGTAGAGCTACTATCAACTGTTATTTTGAATTTTGCCTACTCGTTGCTGAGTCAGACAAGAGTTTTTCAATGTGGAAAGATGCTCTGGGTGAAGGCATCATGAAGGATCGCGGCAAATCCTTCCTGGCGCGTGTATTGGAAAATCGTGAATACACAGACATTGGTCCAATCATTCGTTGGATTCGTTATATATACCATCAATTTAATTGGGGACATTTCAAGGATCTCATTATCTGGTGCGACATGATTTTTGGGTCGGATAAAGTATTGGACAGCACATTGCTCCAAATTATAAAGCATGCGAACTGGGAAGAATGCACGGTCAGTGATTTTGCTGGGGAAGTAAACTGGCTTGTTGAACATTTTCGTGAGACAGCACCGGCCGTGGCAGATGCCATTAAGGAACAATATAGATTACAGACAGAACGCACACCATTCCAGGAAATGATCTTTCAAATGAACAAGATATTGCGAGGCACCGAAACCGACGCCGGTGCTTTTGGGGCCATGGATCGTGTGAATCTCATAATTATCCAGTACCACATTGCAATGTTCGGCCCATATTT
>Ga0302185_10001350_pt1 | contig 17334 bp, 22 predicted proteins | sample II_Bog_E1_1_FD_200231 | JGI IMG/M metagenome (GOLD analysis project Ga0302185, IMG submission 200231) | Peat permafrost microbial communities from Stordalen Mire near Abisko, Sweden - II_Bog_E1_2 | ecosystem: Environmental > Terrestrial > Soil > Wetlands > Peat | place: Sweden: Abisko... | reverse complement strand
CCGGCAGAAACAAATGGGAAGAAAAAAAGAAAATGGGCGACGCCGCCTTCGAGAGCCTGCGCCGGGGCTGGGATACGCCGGTGCCGCACGGCGAGACGTTGAAAATGGTTTATGAGCGCACGGTGCCTTATTTTCTCAAGACCATTTTGCCTACCATCAAAGGTGATATTGGAAGCGACACGGAGAAAGACATCGCTGGCCATGGAAACCGTGGTCAAAATGTCCTTATCGTTTCCTCCGGCAACGCCATCCGCGCTCTGATGAAATACATCGAGCGTATCCCCGACGATAAAATCGGCGACATCGAAATGTCTTTCGGCAATATAATCATATATGATCTTGATGCGGATGGGCATGCGATTGGCAAAAAAATATTGAAGGTGAAGTCGGAAGTGAATGCATAAAAGGATCCAATCATATTTGCCACCCGAAGAAAAGTAGTATATCTTTAGACAGAAATAAAATATGCGCGGTTAGCTCAGTTGGTAGAGCATCCCCTTGACGTGGGGAGGGTCACAGGTTCGAATCCTGTATCGCGCACAGTATCCCCATGATCACCCTCGCTATCGAAACAAGTTGTGACGAAACGGCTATCTGTATTCTGGAAACGCGAAAAGTGACTGATGGTATGTCAGCGACAACAGACAGAACAGATGACCACCAGCCAACTCTCGAATACCGCATCCTGGCAAATCTCGTCCATTCGCAAATCGCCCTCCACCGTCAGTACGGCGGTGTCTTCCCTATTATGGCCAAGCGAGAGCATGCCAAAAATATCATGCCACTTATCGAAGCCGCTTTGGTACAGGCACATATAAAATTAATAAAAATTCCATCTGTATATACCACCGAGAAAGTCAACAATGTCGAGAAAAATGATAAAATTGCCGAAATAAAAAAAATCCTCCAGGAAAAAGAATCCGATCTTCTTGAACATTTGCTCGTCTCACCGATTATCGGGAAAAAACCTGCCGGCGGTATTGACCGCATCGTCGTCACCCGAGGTCCCGGTCTCGAGCCGGCGCTCTGGGTCGGTATCAATGCGGCCCGAGCATTGGGTATTCTTTGGGATATTCCTGTCGTCGGCGTCAATCATATGGAAGGTCATATCGTCGGTTCACTTTTGCCGTCAAGTGAAGTTTGGAACGGTTTTAAAAGACTCTTACCCATCACATATCCCGCTCTGGCATTGCTCATAAGCGGCGGCCATACAGAACTGGTATCGATGAGAAGAGATAACAAGCATAATAACAGTAATAATATTAAACATATTTATGAAATCGTCGGTCGGACAAAAGACGACGCTATCGGCGAAGCTTTTGACAAAGTGGCGCGACTCCTCGGCTTGCCATATCCCGGCGGCCCTGAAATAAGCAAACTGGCAGAAGCAGAACGAAAAGAAAAATATGATAGAAAAATCATTTTACCCCGTCCAATGATCCATTCATCTAATCTTGATTTCTCGTTTTCGGGTCTGAAAACAGCAGTGCTATACCTAACGCTGGAATTGCGCAAGAAAAATATCGGCACAAACAATAATGACAGTGTCGACATAGGTGTGGCAGGTGAACTAACCTCCCCGCAAAAAAGCGAAATCGCCCGCGAATTCGAGGATGCGGTAACCGATGTTCTCATCGCCAAAACTGAAAAAGCCATCGAACAATATAACACTCTCACGCTCATCGTCGGGGGCGGAGTTATTGCTAACAGCCATATCACCCAAGCCTTGACCAGACTAGCCAAACAACACGATATACCTATATATATGCCACCGACTGGTGTCTCTGGAGATAACGCTCTGATGATTGCTCTTGCCGGTTCTCTCGATGACCGAGACGATCTTTCTTCAAACAATATCGAAACTATAGAGACTCTCCGTGCCGAAGGCAATCTGTCTTTTTAAAATATGTTACAATAGCTCCATGAATTCCACCCAGCTCCTCTATGGTATTGTCGCCGGTTTGGTACCACCACTGCTGTGGCTGTGGTTTTGGCTCAAAGAAAATAATCTGCATCCCGAGCCGCGATCAACTTTGATAAAATGCTTCCTCTACGGCATGATTGGCGTTTTTGTAGCCCTCTTTTTCCAATGGCTGACGGCGCCATTCTTCGCCACTGCGGATAATTTTCATCGCTATATCGTCTGGGCAGCTATCGAAGAAATCGTCAAGTTCGGAGTGGTATTTTTCGCGGCTTTCGGCGGTTTCAATGCTTTTGGCAGTTTCGGTTTATTCGGCGCACGCAAAGGTAATGCAAGCAATGCAAATAAAAGCAAAATGGATGAACCGATTGACGCCATGATCTATATGATCACCGCCGCTCTCGGCTTTGCCGCTCTAGAAAACGTCCTTTTTATGCTCGGTACTATATCCGAAAGCAATTTAGCTTCCGTTCTCGTCGTCGGTGATATGCGTTTCATCGGCGCTATTCTCGTCCATGTCGTATCATCGGCTATGGTCGGCTTTATGGTAGCCGCTTCATTCTATTGTGCACGAAGTCTCAAAGTCATCGCGGTTATTGTTGGTTTAGGCTTGGCTACGACATTGCACGCCGCTTTTAATTTGTCTATAATAAGTAGCACATCAGTGGATACGCTCAAAGTCTTCGCCTGGGTTTGGGGCGCCGTTGTTATCCTCATTATTATTTTCGAGGAGATTAAGGGTTTGGAGATTAGGCATGATATATTATTAAATAAAAAATAAAAAACATTATGGCAACAAAAGAAAAAAGATCATTTTTTGAGAGGCTGACGGGAACGGTTAAGATGGATGACGATGAGGAAAACGTCCTCTCCGCCGCAGAAACAAAATCAGCAGGAAAATTTAAAAAAGTCGGCATGGGAGGTGGAAATGGAAACGGCCGTTCATCATCCGCGTCATCAGCTGGCAATCTTTCAGGCCTCGATGGCGCCGACTGGATAGAAAATGAAAGTCAGGATGCCGAGCTCACCGTTGACGTCTTCCAAACTGCCGACTCTATCGTCATCAAAGCCATGACCGCCGGCGTTGATCCTAATGACCTCGACATTTCTATTGCCCGCGACATGGTCGTCATCCGTGGCCACCGCGAAGAAGAAAAAACCGCCCGCACCGACGACTATTTCGTCCAGGAGCTTTACTGGGGTTCATTTTCCCGTACTATTTCCCTGCCTGAAGAAGTAGATGTTGATGAAGCTGATGCCGTCTGCAAACATGGCCTGCTTATCCTGAAATTACCGAAACTCGATAAGAAGCGTCAGACGAAGCTCAAGGTCAAGACAATCTAGTTACCAACATCTAGTTTTTAATAATTGTCATTGGTTTTCGCTCGACTCAGCGGCAAAAAAATCTTGCAGACCGTTATACGTCTGAAGAGCAAGGCTATTTAAAAATGCACTGCGGGTGGCCGGATTATCAAGCTGAGGTTCATAAATGTAGCTGTATTCAATGAGCATACTGGCCGCATCAGCAGTATTATTGGCACCGACAGCAATAAGTTCAGGATCATCAACGATACCGACTGATTCTCCACGAAGATTTGAAACCGAATTATGCTGTGCCAGTTCTTTAAAGACGTCATCGGCGATGGCACGGGTAGTGGCGCTGTTATCATATTGAGTTGCCGGAACATATATTGCAAAACCGGAATACTTTCCGGGTTTATCACCGTGCCCAGGATAATCATTAAAATGAATATGGATTTCTATGTCAATATTATTTTCATTAGCCCATTTAGTCATACCGTAGAGTTGCATGACGCCCTCAGATGAAGATGTGACATGGTTTACGGCTACTTTGGGTGTCGTGACCGAGCCATCTGCCACCATGGATGAAAACTGTTTTTTGTAAGCGCTTTCCCACGCAATGATGTCATTCCAATCATTTTTAAAATAATCGGCAAAAATGGGATTCCACGACGTGGTATCGCGGGCGACAATGACCTGATAATGGCTGTCCCCCTCCAAGAAAGTCTGGAGATCTTGGGCCAGCTCGACGACAAGGTCACGTTCTTTAATATCACCGTACGGTGACATGTATTCAGCACCTCCGCTGTCCGGCTGATGCCCCGGCACCAAAAGAATACGAACTTTTGTCTGCGGAACGGGAGTGACCGCGGAAGCGGCCGTGGCATTAGTATTATAATCCGTCTGTATATCGGCAATAGTCTTAGGATTATGACTGACAATGACAGCCGCAAGCTGGCTACTAATGTTCCCAATCATTGAAAATGTCATCCGAATTTGATCGGGATACGTATAGACAAGCCACGAGATACAAAGAATGACGATTATAAAAAGTGTTGCAACATAATAACGCATATGCAGTCATTACGGCAGATTTGAACTTTAATAACCGATGGAATGGTGCCAAGACCCAGGATCGAACTGGGGACCTCATCCTCTTCAGGGACGCGCTCTACCAACTGAGCTATCTTGGCGTAAAAAATGTAAACGTACAATTTTTCTTATTTTCTTATAGATTTTATCTATAAATTCTTCAACGTATTCTCGAAACTCTGTCCCGGTGTCGTGGTGCTCGCACTCGACGACGATGAGCCAGCATTTGAAATACTCCCCGAAAGGCCGCTTCTCTGCCAGAGCGACTCGAGAGCGGCGGCGTACGGCTGTATGAAATAGAACGCCCCCACCGATAAACCAATAATGATGATCCAGTAGATAAAGCGAAAAAATGAACTCCACTTTTCCGCCCGGCGCATCTTCCTCAGAAGATTATTGTTTTCTTCACCCAGAGCAACAGCCTGTCGGACAAGCTCTTTGAGCTCATCTATCTCCCCATGTGTATCATGTGCATCCCCGTTCATACCGAAACAATATAACAGAAAAGGCGGGAAAAATAAAGCTTTGTAAAAGGCGATAGATGCCAAGGTTTCCTAATTTAAAACCATAGCAGACCTATTGGGAAAGATAAAAAAACCACAGTATCCAGAGGACGCCGTGGTATATATTTTGTATTCAGTGAGCAGGACGCAAAAGTCGACCATCCTTCACTACCACCACGATGGGGTCTTCAACAGCCATGGTTATTATCCTACCCCTCTGCCGCAAATCGAGAATCCCCATTGTTTTGAACATGATTTCGTTCAAGATGACATACTCGAAGCTTTCTTCAGAAATATCGGTCTGAGAGGCAATAAGAGAAACTTCTTTGATGAGCCTGACGAATGGTACCCATCTGTCCTTCTTATATTTACAGCTTTCCACATGTTTCTTGACCACCGGGGAAAAATCGGAACATTCCGCATGGTTGATTATAACGTACTTGAACATGCGTTGTTTGACGACGATCGTGAGAAGACTATTAACACTATCCCATTGACTCTCGTCAATGTCATGAAATCCCATCTTGTAGATTTCTTCGATATGGGGAATGCTCATAAAGACCATCAGGATTGCGAAATCGTTCATAGATGACCTGTGACGCATTGTATCTGACCGATCAGACAGCACCTTTATATACTCCTGAATCAATTCTTCAATGAGCCAGGGATATGCACAGACCATTGCGGTGACGAGATTGCGGATAATTACTGGAGGCGCGTTCCGCCATTCACCGATACTCTCTTGGACGCCAAGAAGCTCTCTGAACATAAACATAGAATCGGCACGGGCGTGTATGCCCATGGCCAAATGATCGAAGTGAGATACGGTCTTGTGAAGCCAAGTCTGTTCAACGACTCCCGGAGGAAGTGCAGTGAGTAATTCTCGTACCAAACGGGGATTGCGGATATTTACTTCTTACATGTAACCTTTCCTGCCTTTTCAGGCATGAATAGTGTGTCGTTTTTCAACGACGATATGCCAATGAGCGATATCTGACATAAAGATACATTTACTCAACAATATGTCAAGAATTCCCTTTAAGATTCTATAATGCTGTGCCCCCGGCCAGAATCGAACTGACATCAACGTCTTAGGACGGCGCTGTTCTATCCATTGAACTACGGAGGCTGAGATGTGGCCCCTGTCTATTATTTGATACCGAGCAATTCAACGATCTTGTTCTGATCGAAACCAACAACAGCTTCATCGCCGATAATAATGACCGGCACGCCCATTTGACCAGTCTTGTCCACCATTTCCTTACGCCTCTCAGTGTCGGAGGCGACATTGTATTCGGTGAATTTGACTTTTTTCTCATTGAAAAAATCCTTGGCAGCTGTGCAATAGACGCAGGTCGGCGTGGAATATATAATGACGTTTTTCATACCATTAAGTATACCATACTATGTTTATGCCACAAGTTTCTGATGGCTGAATTCAACCGCGACGACCCTTTTCTCGAGCTTTTTCTGCTCATCACGAAAGACACATTCAAGAAGGCGGTTGTCGGAGCGGTTGTCTATCATGTCAAGCCGATGTTCAATGATGTCGAAACGGTTATCTACTTCGATAAAACGTTCATCTATGTATCAACGATTTTCTTCGTGTAAACTTGGATATCTTCGCGAATTTCCTGACGAAAGCTCTTACCAAAACGAACCAGAGCTTTCTCCAACATATCTTCAGTGACATATTTTTTTGTTTCCAACATAGATGTAAAATTTATTAGAAAAATTATTAATACTAGTTATAATAGCCAAGTCAATGTTTGTGCGGGTAGGGAGAATCGCCGATTACATCGGCAGGTACTTTTCCGATCTCGCTACGCTCGATACGGAAAAGTCTTTCGATTCTCCCACGCGAATGGCGCAGGCCATTCGCCTACCCGCACATCCTCACTTCGTTCGTCTGTGCGGGTAGGGAGAATCGAACTCCCGTCTCAGCCTTGGGAAGGCCGCATTCTGCCACTAGACCATACCCGCAAAAATTAATTTCAAGATAAAATAAAAAAACCAAAGAAATATTTAAAATTTAAAAAAATTAGCCACTCGTTCCCAAAAACTAGGACTCGACGTCGCATCTGACACAACGAAAGATGCTGTATCTGATGCATCACCGTCGCCGTCGTTTCCATCTACGATGACCGCCACCTGCTCGCTGGGCTTGGCTACGAGGAATTGACTGCGAATGTTGGTCTCGATACCCTCCGGCGTCTGGAGTCCTGCCACCTGCGCCGCCAGAGCCGACTGGCTGGCGGAGACTGTGTCGAGCTGGGCTTCCGCTTCATCGAGATAAGTGCGGCTCTCGGCTTCTTTGACGTGGACATTCCAGGTAGCCTTGGCCAAGACAACGACTACCACGGACAAAACGATAATGGTTATCGGCGAATATATGAGGCGGCGGACTTTGCGCTTTTGGCGGAATTCAAGCATGGGGGTTGTGGTGATTTTATTGTACGCGGATTTTTTTGCAATTTATCACACATATAGTATACTACACCCATGCTTTTCGACCAAAAAAACAAAAAAATCCTCCACGTGACCTTCATCGTTATCAGCATTCTCATCGTCATTTCGATGATTATTCTCTATTTTCCAGCGTTGAGTTATAAATAAAGTCAAACCGCACTCTGCAAAAGCATCGTGCAGTGGCTTTCTAGTCCGCCCGCATCATTTTCAAAAAAACCTCCTGCGGAATATTGACCTTCCCTTTGCCGAGAGCTTCCATTTTTTTCTTGCCCTTTTTCTGCTTTTCACGGAGCTTCATTTTGCGGGTGATGTCGCCGCCATACATGTGTTGGGTGACGTCTTTTTTCATGCCTGACAACGTTTCGGAAGAAATGATTCGGCCCATCGCTTTCGCCTGGATCTTCATGGTAAACATCTGCCGCGGCAGAACTTTGTGGAGCTTCTCGACGGCGGCTTTGGCTTCTTCTTCGGCGCGGCGGCGGGAGACGACGCGCGAGAATGCAGGCACGACTTCATCGGCCACGAGAATGTCCATGCGCACGACGTCGGCTTCCCTGCTCTCGGCCACTTCATATGAAATGGAAGCGAAACCTGACGACAAACTTTTTACTTCATCAAAAAAGTTTCTCATGAGCTCGCGCAGAGGCATGACGAGGGTAAGGGCATTGCGGTTCTCGCCGAAATTGTCGGTAGACTTGACCTCGCCCTCATGCTCGAAAACCGATTGCATGAGCGCACCAAGATATGTCGGCGGGGTGATGATTTTTATGGTGACGAGCGGCTCGAGAATACGCGAGATCTCATGATCGTCGGGAAAAAGTGACGGCGAATAAACAGTGACTGACTTGCCGTTTTTAAGCTCAGCAATATAGGTAATAGATGGTGTGGTGACGACGAGGTTCAAGCTGAATTCACGGTGCAGACGCTCAGTGATGATTTCGAGATGGAGCATACCGAGAAAACCACAACGAAAACCGCGCCCGAGCGAGCCGGACGATTCTTCTTCATAGGTAAATGATGAGTCGGACAATCGCAACCGGCCGAGAGCCATTTTTAGTCCGTTAAAATCATCCTGACTTTCCGGATAGACCGAAGCCCAAACGACCGGCCGCGGACTCATGTAGCCGGCAAGCGGCGGCTGTGTGTCACGAATCGAAGCGACGGTATCTCCGACAGAAGCGATGCCGGGCTGTTTGATACCCGTGACGATGTAGCCGATCTCACCCGCCCCAAGCGACTCGGTCGGCGTATCATCGGGAGCAAAAATGCCGACTTCGAGAGCGTTGAAAGTTTCATGCGAGACTTTGAAAAGAAGAGGATCACCACGCCTGACTGAGCCGCTCATGACGCGGACATAGACGATAACGCCTTTGTGATTGGAATATTGGAAATCGAAGACGAGGGAGCGGAATTCGGCGGAAGCGGCGGAGGACGTCGGCGGACTTGCCGGCATTTTTGAACTGTCCGAATTTTGCCGAGTGTGCTCTCCGCGAGGCGCCGGCACCCGCTCGATGACCTGCTCGAGAAGCTCCGCAACACCTTCGCCTGTTTTTCCCGACACTTTAAGCACTTCACTCTCATCACAATCAAGAAGCTCAGAAATTTCCTTGACAGTCTCGGCTATTCGTGCAAGCGGCGAATCAATTTTCGACACCACGGGAATGATGGTCAGCCCCGACTCACGAGCCATGTTGAGGGTGGTCAGAGTCTGCGCCTGTACACCTTGCGTCGCATCAACGAGAAGAATGGAACCTTCGACAGCTTTGAGTGCCCGCGACACTTCATAGGAAAAATCGATGTGGCCAGGTGTGTCGATGAGGTTCAAAATAAAATTCTTATATTTCATTCTGACCGGTTGCATCTTGATAGTAATGCCACGCTCACGCTCAAGCTCCATCGAATCGAGCACCTGTGCTTGCATCTTGCGCTTTTCGATGGTGCCAGTGATTTCAAGCATACGATCAGCCAGGGTAGACTTGCCGTGGTCAACGTGGGCCATAATACTGAAATTGCGTATAAATCGTGAATCCATCCTTCCATACTAGCAGAATTGGCGACTTTTGCCATCAAACATAAAAAATAATGATGAGAAAATTACGAATGAAATAATTCCTGCGCCTATGAGTATAACAAGCGTCGGGCACGATTTATTCTGTGCCATCTTTGCGACATGATTCAATTATAAACATAATTAATAACTACACACAATACATATGACAATCAAAAAATATATTTCCGCGGCTATCGTCGCATTATCAGCCCTTGCGGTAACGGCAGACCTCGTCGTGGCGCCGGCTCTGGCTTCCGCTCAAACAACTCCTCCGCCTTCAACAACGTCTGCATGGGGTGGCCATTCCGGCGGCGGAATGCCTGGTGGTAGAATGGGTATGCAACCCGGTGTCTTCGGTACCGTCACCGCCATAAACGGCACCACCTTGACCGTATCCGGCAAACAAGGTCGCCCTTTCGGTGCTCCTCCAAGTTCAAACACTTCCGGCACCCAAACGCAAACAGCTCCTACGACACCAGTGGCTCCGGCAACCGTGATCTACACGGTTGATGCAGCGAATGCCACCGTCAGAAAAAATAACGCCACGAGCACCGTGGCAAGTATCGCCGTCGGTGATACCGTCGTTGTCCGTGGCACGGTCAGCGGTACATCGGTCACTGCAACTTCTATCATTGACGGTGTTATGCCAATGCGCGGTGGAAACGGCAGTCATGGCGGCCCAGGTATGGGCATGGGTAGCATGGGTTCTTCGACTCGTTCTACTTCTATGCCCGTTTCGCCTATCACCGGTAACGGCCAGCCGGTCATCGCCGGCTCAGTCTCGGCTATCAGCGGCAATACTTTGACAGTCACGAATAAAAGCAATGTCACCTACACGGTGGATGTCACCAATGCCAAAATCGTCCAAGGTCAGACCACGGTCACTGTCTCAAATGTAGCCGTCGGTGATAATGTCATCGTCCAAGGCGCCGTCTCCGGCACATCAGTCACCGCTTCGTCGGTCATTGATCAGAAAGCTGGTCAGCAAGGCATGGCGCCTTCTGGCACCACCGGCGGTCAAGGAGGTCAAGCACCAGTCGCTCGCGGCGGCATATTCGGAGCTATTGGGTCGTTCTTTAGCCATATATTCGGGTTCTAATTGTTGAAAAGCATAAAATAGTTACAATATAAAGTCCGGTCAAAAGCCGGATTTTATATTTTTACAAGATACTAAAGAAGTGGTACAGTAGTTTAATCCATGCCTCCTACCCCCTCCAAAGTCCACACCCTCATCGTTTCCGACATTCATCTTGGCTTTTCCATGTCGCGGTCGCGGGAGCTTCTCGAACTTTTGCGGACTATCCAGTGCAAAAGGCTCATCATCTTGGGTGACCTTTTCGATGACCGGAACTGGAGCCGGCTCGGCACAGAAGCGTGGAGTTTCTTGTCACACATCCACGAAATGTCAAACGGCAATCATAATACCGAAATCATTCTCATTCGTGGCAACCACGACCACAAGCTCATCGAGCCAATGTCCCGCCTCTTGGGCGTCTCCGTCACCGACGAATACGAGTGGGTTTACAACAGCAAGCGTTTCATCGCCGTCCACGGCGACCGCTTCGATAAAACATTAGTGCGAAGCACTTTTTGGAGCAATATTCTTTTTCTGCCGCTTCTCTTTTTTTCCAAACTCGATTTCAAAAAGCGCAAAAGCATGACTGCAGCTGAACGTTTCCGCGGCTATTGGCTACGTCTATCCCCTATCGTAGCCAATCGCGCCGCCGAATACGCCCACAAAAAAGGTGCCGACTATATCATCTGCGGCCACACTCACGTGGCTATGACCAAAAGTTTCATCATGGGCAATAAGGACAAAGACATCGAAGACTCCGAAATCCACTATTTTAATTCCGGCTCATGGACGGCATTGCCGGCATCGTATATTATCATTGATAATGGGAAGGTAGAACTGAAGTATTATGAGGGAGAGAAAGCAGTGCAGGATTGATAATCGTACCCAGGCTTCGACCGACACTACTGATGTAGTGCACTTTTTCTACATGAGAATGAAAACACTTTTTTATCAAAAATATGGCTAACTTTCGTTGATTAAAAGTCGTCTATTCTTATTTAGAAAAAGTGATAGAAATCGGTAATACCACCCATCATATTACTAGCCATTACTAGCGCTGAATCAAAAAAACGAGTGATGCTAACGCCCCAAACGCCATACAATAAATAGCAAACGGCATGAGATTGTTCGTCTTGAAATAGCGGACGAGCCAGCGGGCGGAAAAATAGGCGGCGATGAAAGCGGCGGCGAAACCAACAAGGATCGGCCCGACGACTACGAGGCCACCGCCATTACTGCTTCCCGAGACGAAATAGCGGCCGAGCTCGGGCAGTTTGAGCGCGGCGGCGGCGAATATGATCGGCGTTGCCAAAAGAAAAGCAAAATATGCGGCTGATTCATGTGAAAGGCCGACCAGCCTGCCGCCAGCCATGGTTGCGCCTGTTCGAGAAAAACCAGGAATGAGAGCGAGACATTGAGCGAGACCGACTTTCAAGGACTGCATCCATGTCAATTTTGCCAGATTATTTTCACCATCTTTTATTTCTATTCCGCTCGCCATCGCTTGTCCATTTTTCTCATTTCTATTCCTGTCCCTGCGCATCCTATCCACTCCCCACAACATCAAACCGTTGCCAATAAGAAAAAGTGCCGCCAGCCGCGGCGAAGCGAAAAGTGCCTGTAATTTATTTTGAAAAAGAAGACCGATAAGGCCGGCCGGAATGGTGCCGATAATGAGAAGCCAGCCGAGCTTGGCGTATTGGGCATCATGTGTGCCAGTCGTCGGCCAAAATGACAAACTCCTGAACAAGCCTTTGATAATGAGCAACCAATCTTCAAAGAAAAAAGTCAAAAGGGCAAGTGCCGTAGCAAAATGCGTGGCCACCAGAAAAATGAGGAAAAAATCACCGGCCTGATCAATATGCCAGCCAAAAAGTGCCGGCAAGATGACGCTGTGGCCGAGACTCGACACAGGAAAAAGCTCCGTTAATCCCTGGAAAAGTCCGAGCACAATGGCTTGAAAATAGGTCAGCATGATGTTTTCTACGTCGTCGTTTTTTTATTCATCGTCGTCCTTGATATTTTAATAATAACATACATGACGACGGCGACAACAATGATCCAGCCAACGAGGCCGACAAAGCCTGAGAAGTCCTGCCAATATTGACCAAGAATATAGCCGGCGACGAGCAGTCCGGCGATATCAACAGCATTGCCGACAACGTCGAAAAAAAAGAATTTCGACAGAGGAATATTGGCCAAACCCGAAAGAAAATTGACCAGAGGCCCGACTGTGCCGACGAAGCGGCTGATAAATATGGCCATGCCGGCATTGGTGCGGATGAAATGTTCGACTTTATTGAAATACGGCATTTTTCTGATGTGATGCTCTTTGATAATCTTGAAACCCCAGCGATACGTCAAAGTATAGTCAACAAGATCGCCAAGAATATTCGCCACCAGAGCCACGATGAGCGCCAAAGACAAACTGAAATATCCTTGGCTGGCGAAAGCGCCGGTCGCCACGAGCATGGTGCTGTCCGGCACCGGCACAATAATAGCCGCGGCAAAAACGACCACGAAAATGGTGGCGTACTTGTAGAGCAAAAGGTACGACAGAAGTGTGCTAAGGATGAAGTTCATTGGTCGAGCTGGCGATGAGATATGAACGCACTGCGCCAGAAATATCCGTAGTCAAAGCAACTGAACTGGTAGCAGTTTCTCGGGCATAATGCAAGATAGAAATGTGAGGATACTGACTGCTATGCACATAATTTGAAAGATAGCTTGGCGGAATGTTGAAAGCGGTATTGATATAATCGAAGGTCATCCATGCCTGAATATAGGAAATATCTACAACCGTAAGCGGTCCGCGATGGCGCAAAGCCGCCAACTGGGTCAATTCTTGGGAAATATGCCCGCGTATCGCCTGTATCGTCTGGGCTCTTTGAATAAAAGTATACTGACGCCATAGCTGAAAGATCAGAAAGAGTAGGACTACCGCCAAGAAAATGATGACAATTTTAGTTTCTTTTTTCATCGCTTCAGTATACAATAATTCGCATATGTCCACAAAAACTATGGTCTGGATCGGTATCGGCATCGGTTCGACAGTCGGAAGCTGTTTGCCCATGCTCTGGGGTGGATCGCTCGCTGGCATGTCATCGGTCTTGTGGGGCACAGTCGGTGGCTTTGCCGGGCTTTATGCGGGATTCAAAATGGGGCAGTATTTTTAACAAGGTCGGCTTATGTAAGTTCATAAAGAATTTCTTTATTTCGTCATTGGCTTTTTAATACTTCCCTGCCGGAACGCCATTTCCGATTTCATTTTCCACTTCCGTTAAAAGTTTCTCCGTATCCACCTGGCGGGTACCAAAATCGCTATGTAAGACAATAACAACAATCGGGTAGGATTTTTCTTGGCCGCCGACGACCGTTTGAAAATTAAAAATGGAAAGCATTGTCTCACCGGCGGCGTAGGTGCGACCGGTTTTGCCACCGAGAAAAGCTGGGTCACCGGCAAATGGATTGATATTGACGAAATCATGCGAACCGTGATCACTCGTAGTAGCGATGAAAACCGACGGCATGGTAGTAATGGCAAAAATATTCGGAGTAAAGATTTTATCATCCAATTTGTCTGTATAAAGAAATTTTGCCAGACTAAACAGGTCGGCCGCTGTTGAGACATTCCCATCAGATAAACCTGATGCATCGATAAAATGACTGTGAGTCATGCCGAGCTCGCTGGCATATTCGTTCATTTTTTCTACAAAGGCGCTATCAGTACTCGATGCCGTAATACTCGAAACTGTGCTTGTCGCAACGACAGCGATCGTGCTGGCGATAGTAGTCGGATCACCATAAGCAAAAGCCAACGCCTCAACGGCATTGTCATTCGACTGAAGCAAAATTGGATAATATATTTCACTTACCGGAAATTGCTCACCGAGTTCAAGGCCGTACGAGTCAGAATAGACATCGAGAACCTGCTGGGTAATTGGCACGAGTTGATTTTGATTCATGAATTGTCGGGCAACCAACGTAGCCGTCAGCTTAGAAATAGAAGCGATCGGCAGGACTTCGTTGACGTCTTTGGCGAGGTAGACTTGTCCCGTCGCTATATTGCCAACAAGATAAGCCCACGCCGTTATCGGTGATATAACCGGCGGTTGAGAGACGGCCGGCATTGAAGTGCTCTTAAGTGTCGGTGTGATCGGTAGAATTCCATTTTTAACAAGCGGCACTTTGGAAGATACATTGAGAGAACCAGAGACAGGCGTAGTAGAAGAATAGTTGACCTTTTGCGAAATGATGTAACTATGAATCCGTTCTGATCCGACCAAAACAAGGAGAAGCACCATGCACGCGATAAGGGCGGACATTTGCCGGCGTCGCGGCTTTGGTTTTTCTTCAGCCCCTACAAAAAAATCCTGTTCGGGTGGCATACATCATACAGTATACTATGAAATGCTGGTTTTAGTTTTTCAGCGTGTAGCCGATATTGATGGCGTAATCTCTCCCGTCGAGCTGGCAGTGATCCGACCGCCATCGTCTTCATATATAACGTAATCGGTATTGTAACTGGACGTACTCGTATAAAATGCACCGGGTGAAGACGGATCGAACGGCAATGCTGAAATATAATCCGGCACGAGGCACGGCGCCAGATCAACGCCACTTGTATTTGAGCTTATGTCGGTAGCTGTGGACGGTATAGTCGTACTGGCGGCTGGGCAGGTGAACAAACCCTTATGTTCAGCAATATTCTGACCAACGGCGCTTAAAATGGATTCGACATTGCTGACCCTCTGCGAGTCGCGGGCTAGTTTGAATTGGCGGGAAGGATTGACTGCCACAAGAACGATGGCCGCCAAAACGGCAATGATGCCAATGACGACCAAGATTTCGATCAAAGTGAAACCTCTTCGTCTACGTGATTTTTTATTTCGCATGATTGCTCGTATCGCTTTGGCTTGATGATCTTGCGCGGCTATAACCCGCTCCTGCCTTCTTTTCATATACATGTTGATATTCATATTTTTTTATTTATTATTCTAAAAACTATACCTGCACTATTCGCGCAATTGATACTATTAATAATAGAAAAGTATACGCACCAGTGATAAAATCTCCGTAAAGAAAAGTTAAAATCCACATAAAATTGTTGATAACTTTTCAAAAATCAGTCGTTTCTGACAGCAGACTGATTTTTCCGTCGCTCAGCAAGACTTGTGCAGTGATAACAGCCATGATGTGATAGCGCAGATCGGCGGCCATACCCGTGACGATGACCGATTTCAGCGATCCTATTGGCAGAGTCTGCATGGTTGAAGAGGCCATAGGAGTGACAGAAATTATGGAACATTGCTTACTTGGATACTGTACAGCCGCGGCACCGACCGTATAGAAATAATCGTGCGCTAGTTCGAGAAAAACTTGATCAAGACAATATAAAGCATTTTTCGTCGCAATTAGGCGATAGGTCTTCCTATTGACCTGATCAAAAATAGCCCCGATGGTAGCAGATCCAGAAAGAGCCACCGCCATAACCGCCGCCCCCAACAAAACTGCCGCAATGATAGCGATGAAACCGTCGCTTCTATTTTTATGTGCTAATTTTTTATTCATCTTTATTCTACTAATTCTTGATACATATTCAGCCAGACCGTCTGCGACTTTTCCTGCGAAAGCATAACCGAATATGCAGAAAAGACGGCACCGGTAACGATGATAGCAATGAGACCTATATATATGAGTGCTTCGATGAGAGTCATAAAAAAATGTAATTAATCAACAGCAACCACGGCAAAACCTTGCCTGTTATTAAGGCCGACATAAAGTCGGTCATGGTCACATGAGAGTGAGACCGGCACGGCGGGTAAAGCTAGACTATAGAGCATGGTCGAAAGATCTCTCTTCCAAATTTGGATAGAGCCGACGCTTGAGCCGCCAACAGCCAAGAAAACATATCCCGAAGAAACAACAATGCCATAGACTCCTCCGGGAACGTCAATGCCATGGATCGGATGTAGAGCCAATGGATCTTGCGACAAATTGAAGGTGGAAAGTTTGAAATATGAAGGATTGTCAAAACCGCCGCCGTCGCGACCGAAATAGAGCAAAGTATCAGTACTTTCAACAGAAAAAACCTTACCCTCCAAAACCGATGACCCTGCTGGAGAAAATCCGGACACAAAATCTATATGCTTTGGATCGGAAATATTCAGAACACGCATTTGATCGGCATCTGCGTCAGCAACATAAGCGTACGGTAATGCGACATACACATCATTGACGATGGTATCAGTATCGAAACCACCAAGATATACAGGTGAGGGTGGATTAGTCACATCAATAATATTGAACTCATTACCCGACCATTTGACCGTGCCGAGAAATATCAGACCGTTATTATAGGAAATGCTTACCGCGTGCGGGAGGGTCGTGGAAGCTTGCGGTAGAGGCAGTTTTAAACTGGCTGAGACAACCGGATGACTCCTATCCTCAATATCAATAATTTGCAATTGCGAAATCGAACTTTCATTGGCGACATAGACATAATGACCGGCAACAGCAATGTCCGCCAAACCGGGACCGGTGTTTAAAGATGAGACAAGTTTGGGCACCATGGGAATGCTCGTATCAATGATGAAAAAATCCGGCGACGACTGGGTCGAAGAATTGACTGTCTCATATATGAAACCGTTGCGAGCGATGACAGAGGTACCACTCCCATTGCCGATATCAATGCTATTATTCGTATACAATTTAATTTTTGAAAAATCGAGCATCGAACCGATCGTACACGTACTTCTGCCAAATTCATTAGAGTATCGGACACTTGAACTGGCTGCCTGTTCCGTCGCGCCGTTTACAATGATATCCGTCGCAGAAGTCGCGGCGGCAAACTCATCTTCTGCGAGATTTTGTAAAGCTTGATTGGAAAAACCAAGTGAAACAGCCGCAGGAATGATGATGA
>Ga0302185_10001348_pt1 | contig 17344 bp, 14 predicted proteins | sample II_Bog_E1_1_FD_200231 | JGI IMG/M metagenome (GOLD analysis project Ga0302185, IMG submission 200231) | Peat permafrost microbial communities from Stordalen Mire near Abisko, Sweden - II_Bog_E1_2 | ecosystem: Environmental > Terrestrial > Soil > Wetlands > Peat | place: Sweden: Abisko... | reverse complement strand
AGGCTGATATTCTGGAAAGATCTTTAGACATAAAATCGCCCCAAAAACCAAATTGATAACTACCTACAAAGAGTTGATTAATCTATTGAAATACTGTTTTTTTTCCGGATAATTTTTTAAGATTTATATAGCATTAATTTGGCATAGAATTTGTTATATTTGCGGCATATGGCTAAAGCAATAAGAAACGCTACGGCAAAAGTAGCAAGGAAAGCAGCTGTTAAGCGAAGCGCAGGTGCAAATCTGCATACACGGGGCATAACACCGAGGAAAATCACAAATGGACCTCTGGAATGGTATGATGTTACTGAGCAAACCCGATATGTGCTAAATAGTAAGCTGACAAGTTATATGAAATTGCGGGTAGCGGAACAACGCAGCAATAACCCTAACGCAAATGAAATAGCACGCCTCACATCCTCCATAAATGAAATAATGCACATTACAAGTAATCAGCGTAGTTTCCAATCAATGAAAGCCATGAAAAGTATACTTCAAAAATATGCCGGCAACACCACAGGAAATATTAGATAAGTACATTAATGTTGCTGATGCTGATTTGAGAGATGCCTTTAGCACATTCATCCTGCCCGGCTACGTGCCAGCAGCATCGGCAACAACTAACGATAATGCAGCAGTCGCTTATATACTCGGAGGACAGCCTGGTGTAGGAAAAACGGAGCTTATACTTGAAGCCAGAAAGATGCATTCGGGTAATCTGGTGGAGTGTAATGCAGACAATTTTCGAGCATTTCATCCTCTACATGATGATATAATAAAAGAATCGCCCGACTACTATCCCGACCTTACTGGTAAATTTGCGATTGACCTCAACAACATGCTTGTTCAATATTGCCTTGGCAATCGTCTTGATTTCATTCTCGAGACAACCTTTTCCTCGCTTGGTCAAATGAACAGCACTATAAAAAGATTTAAAAAGAAAGGGCATATCGTTAATATCATGATACTTGCGGTGAATCCACATATTAGCTACCTCAACACCCTAACCCGTTACGAGAACATGCTTGAGAACAAAGCGGATTTTGCAAGAAAAGTAGGTGACACACGGCATGATAGCAGGTATGGGCAAATAGAAAAAACGCTGACATTGGTGCTAGAAAAGAAGTTATACGACCATATTTATATCTATGGTCGGGCTGGGCTGGCAAAGCAGTCAGGAAAGACAAACGGTCTCTTGCTAAAAAGTAGGGATGGTAAGTCACCTCTCAATGTTTACATCAAGGAGCGTGACAAGAAGTGGTCTGATGAGGACAAGCAGTATTTTATGCAAAGGGCATTACTGCTGGCAGAAACAATGGTGAGGCGCAAGGCTTCAATGGATGAATTGCGGGAACTTTTTCATTATTATAGGTTTTCTGATTACACTTGGTAGTATTTACAACGGATCAACACATTTGCCTTTCATTGTTCCTTCTAAAAGCCAAAAGAGTTGATAAGTCTATTGAAATACTAATTTTAATGCAACCCTATCGGAAAGAAAAGATTGCTTAAAATCAGGGTTGGTGGCGGTGTATTTCAGAAATATTGTTTGAGTATATCTTTAGCTTCATGCACTCCTAAATCGATAGCTTTAAGAATATCAATTTCTGCATTCTTTTTATCGCCACTATTCAACTTGAAAATCCCCCTATTGATATATGCTTGGCCCAATTCCCGATCAATCAGAATAACTTTATCAAAATCTTTAATTCCATTGATCCAACTACCTTGCTTGCCATACACTACACCACGCTTATAATGAGCTTCTGTATAATACTGATTTAACTCGATGGCTGAGGTGAAATCTTGAATTGCTCCCGAATAATCCTCTTTATATTCTTTTGCGTCACCCCTTCTTACATAGACAACTTCTTTCTCTGAATCAGTGAAACCTGAGAGCAAATCTATAGTTTTAGAAAAATCTTCAACTGCTTCTGAAAATCTATTGAGGAATGTATTTGCAATCCCCCTTTGATAGTAAGCATTTGAAAAATCTTCTTTATGCTTAATCGCCTGATTAAAATCAGAAAATGCATCTTCATACTTAGCCAGAAGTAATTTTGCTGAACCACGATATTTAAAAACATCTGCAATGCGGTCTTCAGATAATTGTGACTTTAATAAAATAACCTTATCAAAATCTTCAATTGCTTTTTTATAGTCGGGTAAAAAAAGAAATGTCCATCCTCTATTAAAATACGCTTCTGAAAACAAATGATTTAGCTCAATTGCTTTAGTAAAATCTTCAATAGCACCAATCTTATCATTTTTGTCGAACTTTTCTAGTCCAGATTGAAATGCTTTTTTTGAATAGGCATAAAAACTTACGTTATTTATATCTTCATTAGCATTGATTGCAGATGGTTGTTCGTTGGATGTCCAAAATAGAGGCAATGGAGAATATAGCTTATTTCCATCAAAAGCAACAGGTATTGTTAAGGCTTGAAAAATTGTTGAATAATCAAAAGTCAATGATTCCCAACTTGGATCCAAACCTCCAGTAATTTTTGCTAATGAGTTGAGCTTGTTAGTACCTAATCTACCAAATCCGGCCCAAAAAAGTATAGATGTATTTATCAGCCTGTATTGAATGTAATTATATTCTAAACGTTCAACCGCAGAGTTATCACCATTTTCAGCGTTTTTTATATCCGTTTTGAATTCGCCATATCTTAAATTTCCTATTAAGGAATCTTTATTTTTTTCCATCAAGGAATTCAAAATTTCACCATGCAATAGATCTTCTTGTGCATTTCTATAATCGCCAAATATCTGATTGAAAGCCTTTGCAATATCTTTTTCTGAGTTAGTTAACTGTCCGAATGAACTTGCTATTTGGCTTTCCCAAATCATGTTCATTCCATATTGCGAATAGAAAATATTCATCACTATTTTACTGGGATATTCTGTTTGCGAATACCTTCTTCTCCATTTTTCAAGTAGTGCAATACTGTCATTATAGAAATCAGCAAAATCTATTAGCATAATTCTCCTTTTTATTAAGCAAATCTACTTATAATTCAGATTTTATTTGATCTTATAACACCTGCCTGAAACAATAAGTGGGTCTAAATTTTGGTATTATTCCTAATAGTTACTTCCCAATAATTCAACTCTAATTGAAAGAAAACCTTGCTTAAAATCAGGGGTGGTGGCAGAAAAGGTGGCAGATTTTTAGTTAAAGAGTGAAAAGAATAGAACATGGTAGAACAATGTAATCTTTATCAAAGGCTTTCCCATTTTCACTCCTGTTCGATTGCGGTTAATCGTATATTATATTTAGTAGTCCGTGTGCTCCCACAGACAGTACGTTGAAAGTCGCTCCCAGAGCGACTTTCTTCATTTTATGACTAATGAGCTGGCAGATTTGTCGGCAGTTTTCATAACTTAAAGAATCGAATACAATAAGCGATTTTGGATCAAGTTGAAAAGTTGGGGGGAAGTAAAAAAATAGTTTGTTTTGCAACCCTAATTCAGCTATCCATTGCAAGACAATTACACTACGTTGGTATCGTTACTACTACCTGAGGGCATTTTAGAATATTTTGATATTACAGATGCAGTTTCCAATAGTGAGGGGCTAAGCATATACCTTGAAGAAAGAAATATTCCTCCCCATGGGTATAAGGCAGGATATTGTATCCAAAGGTTTTCAAGACCAGATAAGAGTTGAAGACTTCCCGATCAGGGGCAGGAAAGCCTATCTGTATATTAAGCGCCGCAGATGGGAGGTTATCTCAGATGGGGCTATAATCAGCAGAGATTGGAAGTTAGTGCAATCCGGCACCCGCATGACCAGAGAGTTTGCGGCTTTTTTAAAAGGGATATTTGGATAGTAAGCCGATAAGCTGCTTTCATTTGGGTGAATTCTTCCAGGTAGATGGCAAACAGCTGCAGCAGCAATACAAAGACCATATCAGCAACTATAAAGACTGGGAGCAGAAAGAGCATGCATCAGAATGGATGATATTTCCACAGAATATGGGATTACGCCTAAGCATAGACGAGACATCTGTTTCAAACGGAGAATTATACACTATAGTAACCAATAAGGCTGCCAAAGGGCGTAAGGGGACAATAGTAGCTATGATAAAGGGAACACAAACCAACCAGATAGCTGATGTTTTAGACAGGATACCGGAAGGACTACGCAACAAGGTGGAAGAAGTAACAATGGATATGGCAGCCAATATGATATCGGCAGTTAGACGCTGCTTCTGCAATGCCCGCCAGGTAATAGATCGGTTCCATGTTCAGAAACTGGCCCACGATGCCGTTCAGGAGATCAGGATCAAATATCGATGGCACGTCATTGACCAGGAAACCAGCTTCTATACCCTTGCCAAAGCCAATGACAAACCCTATACTCCGGAGGTGTTGTCAAACGGTGATACTCTTAGGCAACTGTTAGCACGAAGCAGATACCTGCTCTTCAAACACGATAGTAAATGGACAGAATCTCAAAAGCATAGAGCCCAGATACTATTCCAGCGTTTCCCTGAGATTAAGGATGCATATGACCTCTCTACCAAAATGGGAGATATCTTCAAGAATGTAAAGTTTAAGGAGGTAGCATTCAAAAAACTGGCACTCTGGTATAATGATGTAGAAGCCTCAGGAATTGAATCGTTCCGAACGGTCGCCAGATCCATACAAACCCACTATATAAATATCCTCAACTTCTTCAACAACCGAAGTACAAACGCAGCTGCCGAATCATTCAATGCTAAAGTAAAAGCCTTTAGAGCTACTTCCAGGGGCGTTAGAGACATTAATTTCTTCCTCTTCCGACTGTCTAATATTTATGCTTAAAATAACCCCTTCCCCCAGAAAGTTAGCTTGATCCAAAAATTCTCCAAATTTTACTTGATCCGTCAAGTAGCTTCGGTTCATAGAATACGTTCGGAGAACGGGTTGCATTTGGAGTTCGGGATGCCTTACAGAACACCCCCGAACAACCGATAAACCCGCTACCAGAGCGGGTTTCTCATTTTTATAAAATCAAAGGTGGCAGTTTTTTCTTTTAGGTGCTGTTTAGCAGGTTAATTGAAGTTAAATATCACATAGTTTTTTGTTTCGCGTATTATCTTTGATAAAACAACATCAATGCGCATATTTTTTTCAATCCTTTTTACCGTTGTTGCTATAATAGCTTTTGCACAAAATAACAATGGTATTTCAATAGGTATTCACGATACCATTTATTCAAACATATTGAAGGAGAAAAGGCAACTACTAATCTATTTACCGGATAACTATAAAATTCATCAACAATACCCTGTCGTATATCTGCTGGATGGGGAGAACTTCTTTCACTTCTTCACCGGTATCACCAGTTTTATTGGAGGTGGTAATATTCCTGAAATGATTGTAGTAGGAATTGTAAATACAAACAGGTATTATGATTTCACACCTACTTATGATCCTAATGCAACATCTCCCAACAACGGAGGGGGCGAGGCATTTACTTCTTTTATGGAGAATGAACTCATGCCGTATATAGAGACTCATTATAACACTGCGCATTATCGTCTGTTGGTGGGGCATTCGCTTGGTGGTCTGCTGGCCTTGAACACACTGCTAAAACACAGCGATTTATTTAACTCATACATTATTCTTGACCCGTCTTTATGGTGGGATAGTACAAAACTGTTCAAGGAATCTTCCCGATTATTGCAGGAAAAACAATATCAAAATAAAACGCTTTTCCTTGCTATGTCAAACGGTAGTGAAGGTACAATGGATACAATGGATGAAGTATTTCAATTTAGGGATAAGCTGAAAGAAAATCCTGGTGATGGATTGAAATGGATGTCAAAATTTTATGCAGATGAATATCATGGCTCGCTGCCATTGATTGGTTCATATGACGCGCTAAAATTCATTTTCGACTTTTACAAACGTCCCTCTCTTTCCAAGCTTACTGACAGTACACCTGCCATATTGGAAAAACATTACAGACAGATTTCCGAAAAAATAGGATTTACTATTCTGCCTTCTGAATACGATCTGAACGGATTGGCATGGCGTTGTGCGGTTTTAGAGAAAAACTATGACCGGGCGTATCTTTTTCTGCAACTGTATCAAAAACTATATCCTAATAGCACAGGTATGTATGCCGCCTTCGGCGACTACTATGAAGGAAAGGGAGACAAAAACAAGGCAATGGAATATCGTGATAAAGCCAATAAATCAAAAAAAGAATGAGGTACGAAAAAAGAACGCAAGCCTAGGGTAGTGGCAGAAAGTGGCAGTTTTCGTAGCACAAGAGCGAACGAGATAGAACATGATGGTATAGCCTAATTAAATTCTATTTCTTGCCCGTATTCATTCTTGCGTCATTTTGGTAAATCATATAGCGATTTTAGTGTTCCGTGTGCTCCCACAGGTTAAACGTTGAAAGTCGCTCCCAGAGCGACTTTCTCATTTTTAGCAAGTCTGAGCTGGCAGATTTGTCGGCAGTTTTCATAGTTAAAACAATAGAATACAATAAGCGATTTCGAGCAAATAAAAAGGGAGCCGAAGCCCCCTTGAACTATGCCTTATCATCATTCTCCCGTTTATCTACCACTGATTTCTTCTCATCAGCTTTACGCTTTGCTTCTTGTTCTTTTATTAGCTTGTCCAGCAACTCCGCATGTTTGCGGTTGTCTGCCTTAATATATTTCATGAAGTTTTCCTGTGTCTTATGTCCTGACATAGCCATGATAGTAATTATAGGAATCCCCTTCAAATACATGTTAGTGCAGAAGGATCTTCTGGCAGTATGAGCCGAAATCTTCTGAAATTTCATATATGTTTCTATTTCGACCTTATGCGCCCTGGTAATTTTCTTCAAGAACTCTTTTTGTAATGAAGGAACTTTCTCAGCTATCTCTTTAATGTAGCGGTTGAATACTTGATTGGGAGGACACTTAGGGAATCCGTTCGGGTATTTTGAAAGTATCTCCTCAAACATTGGAAGAACAGGAACAATGACTTTAGTGACCGACCGACTAATTCTGAGGGTTTTTCCCGGGTCTATTTCCATAAACCCATCATTAATATGTGCCAATCGCAAAGCCGAAAAATCTGAAAATCTTAATCCTGTATTACATGCTATAACAAAATAATCCCTAACTACTTCGTAGAGAGGTGTTGCGAACTCGGTGATTGCCATCATTTCCTTTATCTCTTGCTCATTCAAGTAGGTACTATCTGATTTTTCTCTTCTAGCTTTAAAATCAGGCTTAAAGTCAATCAGGTTCTTTTTAGCAGCATAGGTTATCAGCAATTTGAATACTGTAATGTATTTTGCGCTAGTATTTAAAGCCATTTCCCCATTTAAATAGTCTATAAATGCCTGAGTTAGTTTTTCATTAATATCCGTCAAAAAATACCTTCTTTTATGAGTTTTTTGAAACTCTATAAAGTGGTTCATAGCCGATGTGTATGGCTTGACGCTATTTGGGTTTAAATTTAGGTCATCGCTACTACGGCGTGCACCAGATTTGCTATCGTCAATAAGAGTTTGAAAAAAGTCAGTGATAAGAATTGGTTTCGCTTCTACTATTTCGGAAGCGATAGGACATATCTTTGCCAGAACCTCTTTTTGAAGAATTTTTGCTGATACCATTCCCTGAATTCTTTTCTGCAAATCATCATGGGTGTCCCTCACTAACTGTTCAAATCTATTGAGTCGACCAATTAGCGCATTGTTTCCAGCAATGGGCTTAGGTTTGAATTTTTTATTGTCCCAGTCGTCCTTATCAATGCTCTCACCGGGGTAAAGAATACATCTTTCTCCCCGGTAGGTAGCAGTCAAATAGATAGCAGTGCGTCCCTTTTTCTTGGGGTCAGGATTACGCAAATAAAAATTACACCTCATCCTTTCTTATTCAAAAAATTATTTAAATCAAGTTCGAAAAAACGGTACTTACAGTTGATAATCGCTGGTAACAATTTACCTTGCCGAACATACTTGCTTAGTGTTTGCGGTGTGACCTGCAGATACGACGCAGCCTGCTTTCGTGTAAGTATGTTGCTACTGTTTTCTGTTTTTGAGCTAGGGTACGGAACCTTTGTGTTTAATTCCTTAAAAACTTCTCTGATACACTCTTTTATCAGAAATTTTAACTGATCTTCATTACCAAAGAAAAAGGGTGTTTGATTCATAATATTTAGTTTTATAACCACAAAAAACGGTAGGATTACTTGGCGCGTAGAGACACGGAACCCAAAATTTGTCAAATTGGTTTTCCAGTATTTCTTGGTTTTTTATTGTTTAGGGTTTATATACTTTTGATAATAAACTAGAAAATGAACATGGATAATTCATGGGAATCAGAGTACGAAGAGGCGCAAGAGGCTCTTAATGACCATTATGCTGGATATTTTTTACCCCCTACAACAGATGCTATAGGCAGATATGCCAGGTTAAGAGATCAGATGGGCGAATGGCAATTTTATGAATGCAAGAAGGGTATTGAAGATGAAAGCGACGTTCATTCCATATTAAAGGTCTTTCAAGAAATAGAGGATATTAGATTGCATGAGCTTGTACAAAACAAAAATGATAGAAAAAAAATAATTAAAGAAGCTCAAAAACGAGTAATTAATGGCACACTTAAAGATGAAACAGATAAGCAGAAAAGGCTGGTGTTGGTATGTTTATTGCATGAAGAAAAGTGGTTTGACGTCTACCCTTTACCAGATGAGGCATTTGAATTTGAAGATTTCCCAAACGGGGTAAATATGATTTGGGAGGTATATGGCAAATACTTTAGGTTCTACGAATATTTGAGAGCCTTAATAAGTAACCTAGCACCTCAGTTTTTAGTAGATACAAACAACTCAGCTCAAAATATACCGGCTGTGGCCAGAAAAATTGAATCGTTACAAGATATTTTTCACGATGGGCACAAGAATAAAATTGACATTATTATTGAGCGTTTATCTCAAGAGTTGCCAATAGAAATAACTAAAATATTCTCGGAGCTAGATGATCCATTTATATCAAGAATAGATACTGATATTGTTTGGAATCCCGCTATAAAAAATGCAGGAAGTTACCTCGCGGGGATATTCTATTATTGTATGAAAAAATATTGGCTTGACACATGTACAACCGATGAATGGAGGGCTGCATTTGCAAACACTTTTAATGTTCGTATCAACACAACGACCTCATTTAAAAAGGCTCTGGCAGGAACCCTTGCCACGAAATACACTGAGCCCTTTAAAATACTTTTTAAGGATATAAAATAAGGCAAAAAACACAAGAAGTACAAGAAAGCCACTTTCATTGAAAGTGGCTTTCTTGTTTCTAAAAGGGAAATACTAATGCTGAAATTTGCTTTTAAAATCAGAAAAATGGAAAATATAATTTTTAAAAGCGAAGCGAAAAACGAACTGGAAACCCAGCTAGATAATAAGCAAACCTGCAACCGTGAAGAGCAACAATATTCACCAATAAAAGTACTAACTGTTAATGAGATACTCCAGATAATAGCAAGTAAGATTGAAGTATTTGATTATAGAACTTCCATGCAGAAAAATATGTCGGATATTAATTTTGAAATATCCATTTTCGACAAGAAAACCATAGGTCTGGAAACATTAATTGAACCAAATGAAACTAAAACTGAATACAAAATTCCACAGCTAATTGTACAGTATAAAATTTTGTCCGCTAAGCTGATTCACTTAGTTGCGAAAAAAGCTGGTTATCCATTTTTCGAGATTAATAATCAACTATATGTATGGAGCGGAGTTTATTTCACAAGAATAGTAAATGACGGCGATCTAAGAAGTTTTTTTCGTGAATGCGGGGAAAAGTCAGGCATACCACAGTATATAATTAACAATGTGGATTTTATATCAAAATTGAATACACAGTTTACATCAATTAATTCATGTTCCAAACAAAAGAATAAAAGCAAAATACTGATAAACCTACTAAACGGAACACTTGTGATTTCCGATGGTAAATATAATTTGCGTCCGCATAACCCAAAGGACTTACTGACATATGTCTTGCCACTATGCTATAATCCTACTGCAAGGGCAGTAAAATGGCAAAACCATTTGGCAAGAGTATTGCCGGATAATACCGCGCAAATGATCCTAGCCGAGCATTTTGCTTACACTTTCATACCAACGAGTGAATTGAAATTAGAAAAAGTCTTAGTGCTCTATGGTGACGGCGCAAATGGGAAGTCGGTTTGCCATGATATCATAACCGAGTTACTTGGCAAAGACAATATTGCTCATTATTCTTTAGAAAATTTATGTAATGCCAACGGATATTATAGATCCATGATTGAGAATAAACTGCTTAATTATTGCAGTGAATTGAGCTCGAAAATGAATACTGACTATTTCAAAAAATTAGCTTCGGGAGAACCTGTTGATGTCAGGTCTGTTTATGAGAAACCAACGGTGATAACTGATTACGCAAAATTGGTCTTCAATTGCAATGAATTACCGCAAAATCTTAAAACTAATACGGCCTATTTCAGACGGCTGAGTATACTAAGATTTGATGTAACTATTCCTGAAGCCGAACAGGATAAGCAGCTTGCAGTAAAAATAATTTCAAGTGAATTAGCTGGTGTTTTTAACTGGATATTAGATGGGCTTACACGGCTAGTTCACCAAAAGAATTTCACACTCTGCGAATCTTCTGCCGAGCAAGTTGCTCTCTACAAAAAGGAATCTGACAATGTTCAATTATTTATTGAAGATACAGGCTTTATAAAGGACCCAACAGAAAAAATGCCTGTAGACGATTTATTTATTCTCTACGGGAAATACTGTAAAGCCAATAGGTATCCTGCTCACCCGAAGAATGTATTCTCCAAAAGATTAAAAGCGTTGGGATTTGACCTACAGAGGGACAGTCGGCGTAGTAATATTTTTATTCGTCAAAATTGATTTGCGTCTCGGTTTTGCACAGATGATCGTGTAGGCTATGTAGGTCGTGTAGGTAAAATTATATAAATGAAGTTAGAAACAATAGAAGAACAAAAAGACAAAAAATCCACGTTAGTAAAAGCGGCTTTTGTGGTTCTATGACACCATTTATTGTTCGTTGTTTTGTTGTCCGAATTAAAACAACTGAATGAATAATTTCAATTAAATGTCTAAGTAAGAAAACAACTTCAAACTGTTCTTACCGCGCTTTTACAAAAGCGAGGTGAGAAAAATTAAAAAATCTAAAGAACTAAAAAATGAAAGAAAACTACATTTTAATTGGACGATCAAAACTCGTAGAGAACACCATATCTCCTTACGACAACAACGGCTATGATTTGCACGGTTTGGTTAATGGCATTAGTAAAAAAGGCTTACAAAAAGCCATTCATGTACGGCCTATTCCAGATACGAATACATTTGAGATAATAGATGGTACAATGCGCAATCGAGCGTATGGAATTCTTAATAGGCTAAGCATAGAATGCATCGTATGTGAAGTTTCCAAAGAAGAAATGCCTGATTTAATTATTGAATTGAACCGTACCCGTGAAAAAACATTTCTTGACAAGCTTGAAGAAGGTTATTTGGCATTACAGACCATGCCAGCTGAACCCGGTAAAAGAAACGACTTATCCGGAAATATCTCTGGCAAAACCCGCACAGACATAGCCGGGGAAAAAGTAAATGTGTCAGCAAGTAGCTTAGAAAAATATGTTGTTATAAAAGCTATGCACAAAAAATATCCCGACAGAAAAATAATGGATACACTTAAAAAAAGAGAAAAATCTTTATCTAAAATCTATGAGGAAGAATTAGCTAATCATAAGAAAGTTATCGAAATGAAGAAAGGAGTAAATGACATGGCCGATTCATTTCCTGAATTTGAAGACATGATAAATAACCCAAATCCACAACCAAGTGTTTCGGGTGTTGAAGAGGCAGAACCTGATAATTTGCTTACCGATAGTATATGCATTCATAATAAATCATGCGCTGACATGCTACTAACGGATATCCCGAGAATGTGGTTGTTGCCAAATATTCGTAAGGTAGGTTTTACATCTATCCCCTACTGGGATCAAGCAACGTACAATCCAGGTAATCCAAATGAATTAGGGCATGAAAAGACTGCGGCAGAGTATATAGAAAGTTTAAAACCAATGATGCGGTGCATGTATGAAAAGATATTGAGTCCAGGAGAATCATACTTCATAAATATGAACGACACTTACGAAGGGGATAAAGACAATTTAGTGCCGGAGTCATTTGTTTTTATGATGACAAGAGAACTTGGTTTTCATAAAGTAGCTACTATTATTTGGCAGAAGACTAATACTACAATGAAAGGTAAAGCTGAAAAACGCCCTTACAATTCATGGGAATATATCTATTGGTTTGTAAAGGATCCGGAAACATTTTATAAAGATAATAGTGAGAGTTTTTACAGTAACATTAAGTTCTATCAGCCAAACAGAAAAATAATTTTTGACAGTTATGGCGGAAGAAAAAACAAGGACGGTTCGAAAACAAAAGGAAAAATATACTTTAGGAAACCTTACAAACGATTTTATGACTTTATAAACGAACAGGATTTTTTAGATACCATCATTACAAGTAATTCTGGTAGTGACAATGTGAAAGTAAAGAAACTATTTGGTGTATCACACCCTTGCCCCTTCTTAACCACTGTCCCCCTATATCCAATACTCTACTGTACCAATCCCGGCGATATTGTCATAGACCCATTTATGGGGTCTGGCTCCACTCTGATAACAGCAGCCCTCATGGGGCGCAAAGCATTGGGTTTTGAGTTTGAAGCTCAGTGGTTTGAGCTAAGTAAAAAAAGATTGCTGGAAGAATGTAAAAATACAGATTTAGAGTTGGCTCAAAAGATTGAAGCGGAATTTAATCGCAAATGGAATAATGCAGCATAATCATAAAATCCAAAAGATACAATTGCCGCTAAGCGGACGTATTATAGTTTGAAAAAAATATCGGGAGATACTATGCATCTCAAATAGGAGGGACAGTTTGTGTTCCTCCTATTTTAATAATTATACACTATTATGACGTAGTCAATGCATTGATCTAGATGCAGATGATTCGATATGTATCAAAGTGTGCCTAATTCGTTTCTCCTTAGAAAGCAATGATGGATGATGTATCAAAATGCGTGCAATTTGTTCCTATTGTATGAAATGCAATTGCCGGACTGCTTAAGCCGGTAAAAAAGCGGTGATCCAGAATCACATTGTGTCTTATATGTTTGTTATAGGTCAAAATGGATTTGCCATAGCTAGGATCGTTGGGGTTTATTGGCACTTAAGGGGGAAATTAGCCTCCTAAATACGATAAGTTATGTCAACAAAAAACACAGCAAAACAGAGCAATGGCGCAAATGCCGTCGCAAGTAAAACCAAAAAGACTGCCGCTAATAAAGCAGCCAAAATCACAAGTGTAACAAAAAATGTTACTGAACATGACGAACCATCCGTGACAAACAATGAAGCGGCGAGTGACGAAGTTCTTGAAACTGTAAACACCGCAGAACCCGTTATAGTTAAAGCCGAATCACCCACCAAAGGAACGGTCCAAACAGCGAAAGCGAAATCTAAAAATGTATCTCAAAAGAAACCCGCTGGCTCCAGCAAAAGCGCAACCACAAACAATAAGAAAATAAGACTGGCTACTACAAGTTATCATTACTACAGAAACTGGCTTGCTGAATTCTTACGTTCCCATGGTGTACTCAGCGCAAGATTTCAGAAAGCATCAGAAGGTTACAACGGACACATTACGGTTTTGGAAAGTGAAAAGGCTAAGGGAATTAAAGCATTAGAGCTGTGGAATAAGCAAAATCCAGAAGTGAAAGAATTGTTTACATCTGTTACAAAATAGTCCATTTGCAGATCAAAGGGCTTCCTGTTAGCATAGCAGGGAGCCCTTTTAATGTTCGTATATGAGCCGAAAGACAATATTGAAAAGCCATCAATCACTCCCTTGCCCCATACGTCAATCGTCAGCCGGGAATAGTCACAAGGTAATATTCCTTCAGAAAGTAATGACCCTCAATGAATGTATTGAGTACTTACATCAATTGAAAAGAAATAAACAAAAGAGATAACAACATGTTTGACTTTGCACTTCCCCCCACAGTAAAGGGTGACCTATTAGATAACTTCTTGGCAATGGGCTGGTTCAGAATTGGCTCAATATTACATACAACAAATATCACTTGGCTTAATGAAATAGAATACCCAGTGTACTGGTTGCGATATAATGTAAGTGCAGTTAGATTGCGCCGGAATAATACAAAACTCATTTCTGCAAACGGGTGTTTTACAACATGCTGCCGTCCGTTAGAACTCAACCATGAAACCGTACAGCTCTTTAATAAATACCGAAAACGTACAAAGTTCAAATTAGGCAAATCGCTGGATAGCATTTTAATAGACACCAGTAATGATACATTTGATAGCCGGATCATGGAAGTGAGGTTACATGGGCATCTAATAGCGGCAGGTATTTTTGATGTTGGTAAAAAAAGCATTGAAAATATAATCAACATTTACGACCATGCTTATAAACAGTACAGCCTTGGCAAGTTTCTCATATTGAGCATTTATAAGTATTGCTTAGAAAATGGTTACGCTTATTACTATCCTGGCTATTACATTCCGGGCCAGGAAATATTGAGTTACAAGCTGTTCCTAGATAAACAGGCTACTGAGGTTTATGTGCCTGAACAAAATACGTGGGTTGGCTACCATGAATTTGAAAATGGAATTCCGCACCTGTCAAGTTGAATGCTGCTTATCTGAAAACAACCAAGTAAATTATTTATGAGCAAGTTTACAGACCATTATTTCATTCTGGGTGTTAACGAAAATGCCACAGTAATGGAAATAACTTCCGCCTACAAAAGACAATGTTTCAGATGGCATCCTGACCGAAACCCGGGAGTCGAGGCAACTACTAGGATGCAAGAAATCAATGAGGCAAAAAGAATTTTGTCAGACAATGGACTACGAGAAGCCTACAATAATAAATATCGGACATTCAAGGCAAAATTAGCTAATCAAAATAAGAACAAAGGTGAAAATAGCAAAGGTGACAATGTCACTCCAAAGGCTTATTGTACCTGTAATTTAAAAACTGATAATGAACTGATCAATATCTGCACTAATGCGGCTAAGTACAAATTAGAATATATTCATACAGTTCTACAGGAACTAAAAAAACGAAACTATTCTCTTAACACCATAAATGAGATAATAAGGAGTAGAAAAACAAAAGCCCATAGGTAGGTACATATATTAAAAACTTCAACCAACAAATTCCGGAAATAGTAGTCTCGTTCAAAAAATCGTGAGAAAATCCCAATATAATGTTAGCTTTATTAGTCACACTTTATAGGCCAATTACAGTCTATAATGTAAAATCTCTGTCTATTTTCGATTACTTCTAAATACCCTTCAATGATGCAGCAATTAGCCGAGTTCAAAAAACTGTTCCCAGAGAAAGAGGAGCTTCCATTTGACCATTACCTAAAAGGCATAAGTAAGAATACTTTATTGCGCATAGCAACTTATTTAATCGGACGGGATATATATACAGAACATGAAGAGAACATAATTGATACCTTAAGAAATTGGTTCAGTGGAATCAATAAACACTTCGCCAATGACATAGCCAAAAAAATTATGCAATATCAGGAGGTAAACAGGCGAAACTTACAAATAGTAAATACAATTAGTTGTCTACAGATACTACAGATTGGCTTGCAAATAGTAGATGAAGAGGAGGCGGTTGCCCAGTCCCCAGAGGAATCCGAAATTAGTTTGTTTTATGCAATGTTAACGCTCAATGGGATTGTTGATTCCAAACAAACGCGTGATCAAAAAAAGATTGCTGAATTGTACCCTAATAATTATCTGGGTGGGTTGCTAATGAACTACTCCTTTGCAACTCATGACATAATCAACTTTAATTTCACAGATTATACAGCTTGTCAAGTTATCAAGTCTCTATTGCTATTTAGATTTTTGGAAGCAAGTGGTGAAGGAAACTTACTTCTTGATAGATTTTACAAATACTACAATGTCAAAAATTGGCAGGAATATCATGGACGAGTATTGCCTCTCATTGTGGCATGGGCAAATAATGAAACTGCGTCGTCCGTAGATATCGTGCTTAATGCAAATGACAGCTTCGAGGAGAGCAGAGCATTTTTGGAAAAATTTGCGATGGGTGATTATGGGAAGGAAAGCGACTACGATTATAAACGGCTCAGAGATAAACCACTGTTGCGACTTGACGAAAAAACGTATCGAATTATTCATCCGTTGTTTGTCGCAGATAAGATTTATAAAGGATTGTATTTTCTATTGTCATCATTAAATAGTAACGGAGATAAGATTGTTAAAGGCGACTTCAGATCATGGTATACGACAAATTTTTCGGAAGAAAATTGTTTTATCAAACTGATAGAATATTCCATTACATACCGCTCCGTTTTGGCCTTTGATAGAGATTTCAAAACGGACGGTGCGCCAGACGGCTATGTTCGTATTCAAAATGATATTTTCATTTTTGAGAATAAAGATGTCTATCTTAATGCTGAAATTAAGCAATCATATGATGCAGTGAAGTTAGACGATGCACTCAAATTGAAATTCCTAATTGAACCACAGCGGGTCGTTGGTATTGGTCAAATTATTAACAATATAGTACGAACTTCATTGAAACATCATTTAATTGACCAAAGTTATAATTACAATGAAGTCACAGTTTATCCAATATTGATGATACATGACAGAATGTTTGAAACACCTGGGGTAAACGAAGTTTTAAATTGCTATTTCCAACTTGAATTAGAAAAAATAAAAGCAAAGGGTATTGAAATTACACGCGTAAAACCATTAACCGTAATCAATATCGATACCCTTTGTGAAATTGGAACCGTACTAAGAAGGCAACAGGCGAATTTGTCGGAACTATTAGAAGCGTATTTTAGGCATCAACAAATACCACCGGCATATCATTTCCGTACTGAGCAGGAATTTCACAGTGCGGTAACCGATAGTAAAATTTCTTTTTCAGATTACGTCGTCAACTATCTAAACAACAAGTTTAGAAAAGGATGGAGGACAAGAGAGCTCATGGACTCTTTATTTAACACGGCAAAGTAATTTGGTTCAACTCAATAGCTATCCTTTTGACCTTCGTAATAGTTGCTGTTGACGTTTCGGAAAGTTTTGCGATTTCTCTTATTGTATTATCACCTTTGATCAGGTATTTTAGAATTATTTTCACAACTATCCGAAAGTCTGAGAAATAAAAAAGTAGCGGAATAGAATAGATATTTGTGGTTACCACACTACAAAAT
>Ga0302185_10001347_pt1 | contig 17348 bp, 9 predicted proteins | sample II_Bog_E1_1_FD_200231 | JGI IMG/M metagenome (GOLD analysis project Ga0302185, IMG submission 200231) | Peat permafrost microbial communities from Stordalen Mire near Abisko, Sweden - II_Bog_E1_2 | ecosystem: Environmental > Terrestrial > Soil > Wetlands > Peat | place: Sweden: Abisko, Stordalen... | reverse complement strand
AAGGTTGAGCATCTGATTCAATAACTGGAGATTAAGGTTGAGCATCTGATTCAATAACTGGATATTAAGGTTGAGCATCTAATGTAGTTGGAGTCACTGGAGATTAAGGTTGAGCATCTGATTCAATAACTGGAGATTAAGGCTGAGCATCTGATGCAGTAACTGGAGATTAAGGTTGAGCATCTGATGCGGTAACTGGAGATTAAGGCTGAGCATCTAATGTAGTTGGAGTCACTGGAGATTAAGGTTGAGCATCTGATTCAATAACTGGAGATTAAGGCTGAGCATCTGATGCAGTAACTTGAGATTAAGGCTGAGCATCTAATGTAGTTGGAGTCACTGGAGATTAAGGCTGAGCATCTGATTCAATAACTGGAGATTAAGGCTGAGCATCTGATGCAGTAACTGGAGATTAAGGTTGAGCATCTAATGTAGTAGGAGTTACTGGATATTAAGGTTGACCATCTGATGCAGTAACTGTAGATTAAGGCTGAACATTTAATGTCGTCGCAGTCAAAACAGCCTCATCTTTATTTTCTTATTAACTTATATTTAATGAAGATTAATCTTTTACTTTTTCTATTTTATTTTCTATCGAATCAGTCAATGATCTACTTTATACTTTCTATAATTTATTTTCTTTTTACAATTGACTATATTATTTTGTCTTGATATCTTCCGCTGATAATATTGTGTTTTCATTTTCTTTGTTTTAACCATTTTAAGCTCTCTTTTATTATTTATCATTATTTTGATCATTAAATTAACTTTTAATTTGTTTATTCGCTTTTTCTTCTTTTTATGAAGCAACATTTTCAAGTTTATTTTCTGCTATCGATTATTGTACATTTTATCTTTCAGAAGGAAGGACTTTCTCTTGAGATTATACAGCAATATTTTGATTATTTAGAGGTAATGCTTACTACTGGCCAATTTATGAAGTCTTCACTGATTGAATATTTGTATCAGTTTAACTCGTCTTCGATATTGGTGCATTAGTTTAAATTTGTTTCTCTTGAGATTCGGCATTTATGTTAGTTTCCTCCTTCACCTCAGGCATGTTATTTTTTTCACGATTTATACTTAGTTAATTGTTAATTCCAATCTCTTCTTGAGCTATTACGAATAGCAAAAGGATGGCGACTATGAGCTGATGCTTCATATATGGAAATCAAATTAAATTACAAAAGATATAATTATCTACTGAATATAAAAATAAAATAGTAAATAATTAGTGCTTATCCATTTACTGTAGTAGTATTCATGACACAAATGTTGGCAAAATTATCTAAAAAAGAATTATTTTATCTTTATGAGTTAATATAAAAGCAATTTTTAATTATAGATTAAAGCGTCTATGCTACTTATTTAAAGGATTTAATCATATCTAATATGTTTTGCAAAACTTATAATGTCTTTTTTATCAACAAATATTTCGGGTGAACATTTTTAAGTTTAGTGACGAAAAAATCATTTTATAGTTAGTTTAAATAGCTCAACTTATATGCTTAGATCATTTGAAAATCACTTGGTATATTTAATATGTCACCATCTATACTTATCGCTCATGATTCTCCCCGATTAATTTCTGCACCCTATCACCTTTATTATCATAGAAACCGTTTGCGATACCAAAGTTAGAAAAGAGAATATTCTCTCCGTTTTTTATCCTCAGTTATGAGTTACCGAAAATTAAAAAATAATCATCAAAGCTGACTGCTCGCTTAGTAGGACGGCAAGAGTAAGCCAAATGATTAGTCATTGAAACTAGAATTCCGCCCTCAAAAGCTGTTTGCTGGGAACTCAAAGGACGTATGCTGAAGCCAGCAAGAAGATGATTATGAATTGTACGAACTACCAGACACATACATGGAATGTTATCAATGTATTTATGGAAGTTAACAGTGTTTAGCGAATCTTTTGCGTAGATGAGTTTTGTGTGCCTAATGACAGAGGATGTCAATTGCTATATCTGAGCGATAAGGAAGGCTTTCGCATCATTTTAATCACTAAGGGCACTTCTTTGAAAAATATGCAAATATCTGTCTGCCTCGAGCTCCTGCATCCGAAATATTTTTCGATTTTATTGTAATTGCAAATATTCTATGTAATCTTTCATCTATGTGCTGCAAACTTCAAAAAAATTATGAAATTATAGATGTGATTGTTTGATTATTGATTTAGTTTCTTGTACTAGTTGAGCCATTTCTAAAAACATTGGCCGTATATTATCCTTGATAGTCTTTTTAAAAGCTAAAACTTATTTCCTTCTTTCATTTGAAATTGACTCTAATTTAGAACATTTATCTGATTGAGCTTTTAGTTTGACTGATATTTATTCCATGTTAGTATCAGATTATCTCTGATGTTTTACAAAATCATTTTGTAACTGTTTGTTTGATTATTTATATCTTTCGAGCTATTTTAGAGATAAACTCCATTATTTCTATAATTTAACGTAATTCATTAGCATTTTCTGTATTTATGCATCTTTTTAAGTTAGTTAAGCTTGCATTTTTTAAATAGAATCATCCATTTCCTGTCGAAGTAAATTATTTTGCTCGTTGATTTTATTAATTGTATGTTGCTGAGTTTAAACTTAAATTTTAAGATAATTATTTTAATTCAAAATTAGACTTAATTTCTATTGTTATTTCTTGATATATTCTTGCAAGTTTATCTTTGTTTATTATAACATCTCAATTTTACTCTTTAAGTCCTAATTTATTTCCAGTAATTTTGTTTCTTCGTCAAAATGTTTATTTTTTCCCATAATCGGCTTTGCAATTTCAGAAAACTCCTGCTATTTTGAATTTTTCTAGTAATCTGCTTGTTCTGTTTATGTTCCAAGTAGATCTATATCCTTTTATTAAATATGATCAATTGCTAAAGGAATAATAGTATTTTTATAATTAGAAAGTTCATTGAAATTTTAATAATATACAATAGTATCCTCTTTTATTTATTATCTATTCTTCCCTAATTTCATGATAAATAATTAAAGCCATCGGTCTGATGTAAACTAAAATTAAAATTAAAGCTTCCACATTTCCTGAATCTTTGCTCGAAATACTATAGTTATCTCTAGTTTAGATGATCTGTAGATTTTATGAATGCATTTAAACTATAAGTAAGTTTTTGGATTTGGGGATGGTAACAATGTCAAAGGAATTACAATATTGGACTCACATTTATCTATTAATCCAATCATAGTTATTTTTGGTAATTGACTAACAAAAATAAGAACTTCTTCATTTGTCCAACTATATCTTCTTTTGCAAATTCCAATATAATGAACTGTTGCGTTCTATTTTTAATGTATTTCAGTTATTGTCTGTTTTAATATGTCGTAGTACTGAAGATTTCTTTTGAATAACTCTCCTATTTTTTGTTTTTTCATAATAAGTAATATTATGAATTTGATATTATAATATTTTTGAATTAATAAGTCTCACAATAAGATATCTTTAAAAATAATAAAATTTCCATAAATAGAATTAAAATAACAAAAATATATCCAAGTTATTTTTTGTTATTTTGAATTGGAATTATCATATTTTAAATTAGATATTTAATCCTTATCATTATATAAGATAGCATAGGCTCAATTCTTCAGTAAGAGGCAAGTTTTAAATCGACTTTAATTATAACCCTTCATCTTTTGCTAAGAAATTATAGCATTTTCATTTTCCATTTATTATATATATTGATTATTTTAGCACCTGTAGTATATTTCAACTTATCATCAATGCTTTAAAATCTGTTGGCAAGACCATGGGCCATTTGGTTCATTTATCATGGATAATCCTACGAAGGGAATGTTCATCTCATTACCACCATTTCATCTCCTGCAGATCTTGCGTATTTTTGGTCACACTCCCCCATAGCCTCTCTATCCAACTATTTTCTTTCTGAAGAAAAAAAACAGAAAGCGTACCACTATCTTTATGCAGTTACCTGATCGATTAAAAATTTAAACAAATCAACTCCATTGAGTACTTCGCCACTGGAATCTAGCCAAAATGGTAAGATCCATAAAACCAAAAAGGTGGACGTTTTATCTTCCAGGTGCCAAAAAGTCAACAGAATAAAAAAGAGCTATACGAACGAATCACTTTTTTTTTGATAGGTGCAGCATTTGAGGGTAGTCAACATGTCAATGGATTTCGTTTTATATCTTCGAAAAATCCTAATGAAGTTAGCTTCCGTATCGAGATATGGGTGGACTTTAATGAGGCTGATACTGACAGCATCGTTCATTTCCAGTTAATCCTGACTGCGCTTTTCTAAGAGCTTCATTTTGGAGTAAAGAAGATTCTTTTTAAACAAATGAAGGATGAAGGCACAAAACCTGTGAAAGATTAAGCCAAGAATTAGCACAAGACTTAGCACAAGACTTATTAACTCAAGCCATAGACTAAGTGAAAATCATTGATATATATGTTCATGTTCATATGATAATTCTAAAGATCATCATAATTGAGGGAATGGATGCTTCTGTAAAAACTGGAAATGATCCTCGATTTTCTTTGCCAGGCCAAGTACTCGCTCTTCCGTGAATGGCAATCCTACTATTTGAACGTTAACAGGGAGTCCAACACTGTCACTCACTGTCTTCTTAATGACTGTGGTGATATCATCGTCCCAGTGACTCTCATAGAACTGTTCATCTTCGCGCGTGACGGTCACTGGAATGCTGCAAGAACTCATCGCCAAAACGTTCCATATAAAAGTATAAGCGCAAAGAAGAGTTGCAGTATCCGACATTCCGTGATTGGTTGCCTAAGAACCAAAACCTGGACACACAATGAAATCTAGTTTCGATTTGCGCCAATAAGATATCCACTAAGATTTTAGTTCATGAGCACGGCCAGAGTTCACAAGATATTCGTGAGTCGTAAGTTTTTTTGTAGAATCCATAATCATGCTCAAACGTGGCTGCTTTAGCCTCATTAAAAATTTCAGTATTTGAAAAACATAGCTATTGAGGCTAGTAACCATATCAAAAGTTTTATATTAGTCAACCAGTTTTTCCCCCTTCAGCATATCATGATAACTTTGAAGACCTCCTTCACCAGACACTTAACGATAGAAAGAAAAGATAGTCTAACGTTCGTTAGGTAATTCAATTTCGATTAATTCATGACCTTAACTCTTCAAAAATTAAACTGTTTCCATTAATCCTCTATGACAAGCAGGAGTGCATTCGATCATCTCTAAATTGCTAATGAACCCAATTTTTAATTTTTGAGCACTCTTACTAGTTTGCTTGTATAGTGTTGTATCAAAAGGGCGTAATTGAATATAAGGATCACATTGTCCCTCATAGTGATCTATTTAAGTAAGAGATGACATCCATAGAGCTAGTCCATCGACTGATGTGCTCATGGGCCCTGTAACGACTTTGACGAGGTCCATACCCGCAAATCCATCACTATATTTACTAAATTAATTAGAATTTACGTTACTGAGTTCATCATAGGAATCCTTCCTTGTCCCGATAATAAAGAAGCAATGCCGCAAAATGCAGCAGGAATTCTCAAACTTCCACCTATATCATTACCAACTCCTATTAGAGACATTCTAGCAGCAAGGGCAGCAGCCTCACCGCCAGAACTACCTCCAACAGATTTATTTTTATTCCACGGATTACAAGCTCGACCCCATAGAAAATTGTTAGAGTCAAAATTCATAGCAAGCTGAGGGAGATTTGTCTTAATGAATGGAATCATGCCTGCATTTTTAATGGCAATTATAAGAGGGCAGTCTTTCTTGATTATAGTGTTTGCCCTTGAAGTCAAACCTATTGTAGAAGTCAACCCCTCCATATCAATGTTATCCTTGATGGATATGGGGACACCGTAGAGAGGAGGTAAATAATTTTCACTATTCTACTCTTCATCATTGAGAGTCCAGTTTCGCTTCCCGCTTTTCACTCGGTATTCATCACACACACGTGCAGTTTTAAGTGCGTAGTTAAAATTGTCTTCTGTGATGATGCAATATTCCCGACCGATAGTGGCCGCCCTCAGGCCAAAGATCGCAATGAGCAACTCAGATGTAATTTTTCCAGAGTTAAGGCAGTCCACTATTCGAACCATGCTCATGCGAGTAATGTCTTCCACCTGTTCTGGAGAAAGCTTGGACTCTATGATAATCTGTTGAAACAGTGGGATAAACTTAAGAAATTGATCAAGACGTTTGTTGAGAGTGTCCCTGCGAATTTGAGGAAAATCCTGATTATTACCCATAATATCAACCCAATATCTAAAATAACAATATTTATTATCCTAATACCAAATCTAATATTATATATATTTTAAATCATACATTTCACTCATATCATTTTGGTTTTTCTATTACCTTTGCCCTAATATACGGTTGCAGGGCTTCAGGAATATCCAGAGTCGTGCCATTGCTATTAAAAAAGTGCTCAGTAAAACATGTTATAGCTCGCTGCACTGCTACTAAGGTTCCATTAAGCATGTAAACGTATTTCGTCTAACCTCCCTCCCTGTATTTTGTTTACAGCAGTCGCGATTGATAATCAGTACAGTTTGAAATGGAAACTAACTATCTAAATCTTTGTTGGGATGGGAACCAGGCTTCGATGTCCAGTTTACGCGTGGCGGGATCATTGAGCTCCCCAGAAACAATATCAACCACTCTATAGGGTATTTTGAGGGATTGATAAAACTATTCGCTGGTCTGGAGCATACGCTTCATCTAATTTTCGCTTTATTTTGGGTGGCACACCACAAACTGTTCGATCTTTTAAAATTGATGCAATCTGAAAAGACCGTGAATATCTTTACCGTGTGCTCCAGTCTATCTCCGAAAACAGCTCGAATAGCCTCCCATTCTTAAAGGAAAAATTTTTAATTAAAGAATCTCTCCTCGATAGTAGCCTGCTAGGGTTTGTTCGCTCGTTGCAATTAAGCAAAGATTATCCTTTGGGAGTCGATACATATCGGCTTCTATAGTGCAGTTTTGACAGCTATCCTTCAGAACGTTCTCTAGAATTAAAGCAGGGGTTTGATATAGATTATATCCTTTTTTCTCCAAAAAATCAAGGCCATACTGAGCTATTGCTAAGGCCAATTTCACCCCGTTAGTACAAAGGAAATAACCTCGATCGCCACTGACTTTCTGGCCTCGCTATAAGTCTGATATCTTGAATAAATCGTTGAGTTTCTCATAGCTAACTGAGTTGGGATTATTCGAACTCGCAACTGCAAAATATTGATTAACTATTTGAGCGTGATCAGTCTTTAGATTCACTTCAATGTTCGGGTTTTACAAGCGAGGATGATAGTATTTTAACACCTTATTGTCATTTTCGTTTTTGGAGACAGGAGTTTCTGAGCTCACAATATTCCCAACTGAAAGAAGGAGCTGCTCAGTATATTTTTGAACTTACTTTACTTCATTTTATTTTTAAAGTAATTTCTCTTTCCTTTCAATCAGTTAATTCTTAAGATTCTCGAGTTACTGTTACTTTCCCGCCTTAACAAGATCTTTAATCTCTCTTTTTATGTTATTAGCTTCTCGACCCAACGCTTCGAACTCAAAGAGACCTCAGTGATTGACAAATTACTTTTACGAAATTGGTCATAACTATTCGACAGTTGTGGAAGAAGAGTTGCAGAATTTTTAAAGCGCGCATTGAGACTTTTTTCAAGAATTGTCTTTCCCTAATCGCTTTTTAAGAGATCTACGTTTATTGGTGATCGAAGGGAGTAAGAAAATGATGGCCTAAGATATTTAGATAACAGCCTCATATATTTGATTAAATAAAATTAAAAGATGTGATCTTTTTAGATATATAAAATTAAAAAAACTATATTTCTTCAATAGTAAAACCAAGCTGATAAATTGTAATATCTAAATTATCAACTAGATACTATTTATCATTTAATTTGTTTCCCAGTATCTATTGCGATTTGTATGAAATAAAATGTCATTCGTACAAAAACGATCCGATTTGTACATGTTTTGCATTTGATAATGTTTTGACCCAATTTGAATAAAAACTAAAGTATTCTAATCATCCTAACACCATGTCCTCTTGATCATTAGCTGCATTCCAAATCGCAATGTATGTTTTTCAACAGATATTACCATTGTTAATTTGCGCAAAGCACCGCTCATAACCATCAATTTTTAGACGACTTCTTATAAAACAATTCTCAATGGTGCTTTCTAAGAATATAATCAGAACATGACAGGCTCAATGAAATTAACCTCAAGTCAATTTCCTTGACCAAACCCTATTACACAAAACATGAGGGTTTATGCTATGTAAAATTGTAAATAAATAAGCAATTATTTTTGCAATTAACTCGACTCTTTAAATTTGGATGAGTTCTTTTTATTACTTTTTGTTTTTATATAATAATAAATCAATATCAAATAACTTTAAATCTTAGAACAATTGGTAAGACAAATAAATAGTATCATATCTTAGGCAAAATTTCATACAATTCTTGAAAATATTCTTCATTTATAAAATTAAATTATAATAGCAATACGATGGAGGGATCAAAAAGTACGTCTAAATCCTTTACGCCCTTTAAACTAGAAGACACTTTTGCTCTTACTCCCGATCATCCCGATTTTAACAAGCAGTAAATCAATCTTGCCATCCTCACCAAATATGGTCGTGGCATTTATATTCGCAATGGCAACGAGTAGCGATGTTCAAGCTTTTTTGCCACGCTTGGCACAATCGTAAATAAATTGGAAATGTCCTTTGGACGTATTGAAGGAGGTCAGGAACGCCCTGCGGGTACAATTTTTGTAATTTAGCATTAAAATGCATTCGTCAAGGTGCTTTAAAATTGTATATCTTGCGTCGATTAAACTATCTTTACATATGCTGGTCAGTCCTCCCTATTCATGAGGTAAAAAAAATATTATTTAGATTAGTCTCTACGGAATGATCGATTTTGTGCACCATCAACTCATGTCCTGTCTCACCGGACAAGTAAACACTATCCTTGAGACAAATCAAACCTACGATCCTTCTATTAACTTTGGTAAAACTCGTCCCGAACATCTACTTCTACACTATGCCTTTACAAATGGACTTCACTCTTTACCGATTGCATTTAACGCCCTACCAATCATGCCCTTACCTTCTGCAACTCGCACATGGCTTCTCAACTTGTTTAGGTAATAAAAAATTGAGGGACTACAAATAAGCATTCTCATGACATTAAACGAAGTTATATCCATTCACAAACAAAGGGGGATTGAACTGACTTGCTATGATGTATTTTTGTTCACTACTCTTATCCAAAGTCAATCATCTCTCTTCAAATCTGAGATTTGGTATCCTATTTGTTTGCCAGGAGTGGAATTTTAAAACCGGGTTTTTTGCTATATAAACTTTATCAGTGAATAGGTGATTCATGTGATGATTGCTGATGAAGCTAATATCTTTCCAATGCTATCAGAGGCCAGCAAAAAACTCAAAATAAAATGTCAGGAAGCAGGAGTATTGGAGAAAATTTATCTTGCTGGAAGAAGGGATTTAGTAAATGATCCCTCACTTGAAAGAATGACTTTTGTGAAACATTTTGCCCTCCGATACATTCCCGCTGATGAAGCTTGCTTGCCTCAGATGATGATGGGCTGGGGCAACTATTTTGGGCAAAATTAACCAGAATTCACTAAATTTTTATCCTACTATAGTGAAATGCAGCATCATTTGGTTACCAATAAGCACGGGAAACGAGAAAAAGTGCATATTCAACCATTTGGAGACTTAGTAGGCGGTTATTTCGAAGAGAATAATTTAACAATATTCTTTCTTTGCTCAGGATTATGCTAACTCGAAGACTGTAAGGGTGTGCTCTCATCACTCAGTAAGTTTACAAAATAATAGTAGCTCAATCTATGGATACAGAAGTTTGTTTGATGTTTATTTGTAGATATATTTATGATATATTTAAGTCATAGGAAATCCCATTTGACAAATTACTTGATAATTACCGAGACAAGTAGATTTACGACTACCAAATTATTTAACAAATATTCTTACCAAAAACAATCTTGTTAAATTAAATTTAAAATTTATTGAAATTAACTACTCTCAATGAAGTTATATTTAGATTGGATAAACATTATATGAGTGTCTTCCATTTATTTACAACAAATGTCAATACTACTATACTCTTTATTTTTAGGCACCAATCGTATGGATGTTTAATTTTAAGAATAGTGAATGGTCAAATCTTTATTAAAGTGTAAATGCTGAAATTGAGTACTTTTATAAGCTATTTGCTGCCTTTATCAGCCACTGTTGATTAAAATTATCTCTAATGGGTTATAGTAATAAAGGATAAGCATATTATTACTTTATGAACAAAAATAAAAACAGAAGCGTCAGCCTTCCTAAAGAAGAGCCTTGTAAATCTCCATTGTAAACGTTATTTCACTCAGCATCTAACTTCATATTAGTAGTTGGGCAAAAGATTCGCATAATCTTTATGATTACGAGGGGAACTCAGACACACGCTACCAATAATAAACACATCAGATAAATTCCAATTGCAAAATATATCGGCATGTTGCCAGTAACTTATTTGTAACGCAGCAATGAAAACCACGTTAATTTATGAAAACCATACGAAGACTATTCCAATGGAATAAATTTACATTGCATCAGTGAAGCTAAATTAAAGCACAAATACTTTTACTATTCAATCAGCAGATGTAACTGGAATCCAGCCCCATCCCTATATACGCCAATAACGCCCTGATATGTTTAGAAACAGTTATATGGTGTTACGAGACTTGCAAAAAGATAAAGGGATTGACGGATATCCACTTTGTAAACTTTATCTTACTTAGAAATTGGCAATTTTATCAAATTAGGAAGAATTTAATATCTTGTAATTTAAAAAATGGATTCAAAAGGTACCCAAACTTTGAAAGAGTTTTCACATCTTTAGTTAAACAATGAAATAAATCTAGTCAATAGACAACCTGTACTCGGGTCTTGCAAAATCTGTTTATGTGAATAATCTCCTGAATGGGACCCGTTAATTAATCCTTGCGCTTGTAAAGGCACTTGTGGATTGGTACATGCGGGTTGCTTACGAAACTGGATCAACAGTAAAGTCAAATGTGAGATCAACGAGATCGCAATTACCTATAATTTTAGCAAATTTGAATGCGAAGTTTGCAAGCAGCCTTTTCCCAAAGTTGTAAAATTAGCCAATGGTATAGCCATTGACATGATCACATTTGATAAGCCTCAAAGACCTTATATTGTCCTTGAAAGTTGCACTGGCAAAAATTAGCAAGGAGAAATACCAAGAGAGAGAAATCTGCATGTTATTTGCCCGAACGAACACGCTTCAGTTAAAATGGGCAGGGGACATCAATGCTAAATTAGGGTTGTTGACATTTCTGTTTCCAGAACTCATGCAGAAATTCGGTATCAGAATGACAAATTTTATCTGATAGACTTGAAATCAAAATTTGGCACTTTGGTTAAGTTTAGAGAAGAGTTTTTGTTAAAAGATAGCCTTAGACTTCAGCATGGGCGAACGTGCTACAACTTCACTCTTGTCGACAATAATTCCAGCGAAGAAGATATAATTTAATAGGCAATGTACGATCGCTAAAAAATATTTCATACTTGGGGGCAAGTAAAAAAGATTAGTAGGCAAGTAGAGAGATAATTTTGAGTGAAATCTGATTTTATTATGAGTCCTATTATTACTTTGTGGTATTATTTTTCAATTTAGTAAGAGGATTAAGTTTATGAGCAGCTAATATTATATATTTAAAGCTTTAATCAAAGAATGCTATCATATTTTTAATCTTCTTTTGATTCAGTTTATTCACTCCTTTTCGGATATGACTTGATTAAAGATCGTTTACATTTTATTATGATTTCTACTTACTAATTACTTTCTTTTACTAAGATTCCTTCAGATAGTCAGCTACTGTGGCTTCCCCGATGAGTTATCCGATCTCGGCTTCAATGTAGCCAGCATAATGCACCAGATCTCCCGCTTGCATCAAGGATCGGTTCAGCTGCTAGTACAGACTGGTCCAAATATCTTCATTTTTTCTCAATTCAGTTATAAGTTCGTGCTGTTTCCTCAGTTTTACTTCTATGGCCTGCTGATTTTTATGAATTTGATTGACTTTCTGCATTAATATTTTCGTACATGATTGTGAAGTTTCAAGGCAGCAATAGTTTACTCTTAGAATAGCTTTTCAAGGTTTGCTCGTTGCTGTTGTATTGTTTTTTCGCTTTGCTTTTTATTATTTTCATAGGTTCGCAGTACCTCTTGAAGACTCATAGCCAATACAGATAAATAATTTAATTATTGATAATTTAATGCTGATTGGATTAATTTCTTAGTTTATATGATAGGCTAATTGCCCATGTTTTTTTTTTCAATTTTTTAATGATAAGTGAGTATAGATGAAAAAGATAGTTGACATTGAATTATCAATACACTTCAATTTTTCAAGTTAATTTATGTCAGAATAGTATGGATAAATTGAGCTAATTATCTCTTCACTTATAAAGGAATAATGTATCAATTGTATCATTTTGAGATATGTAACCTTTTTATGATCTCAAAAGCATCTTTGAAAGATGATAAGTTTTGCCGAAGGTTTTTGTAGCAGTGCAGAGCCATTTTACTACGAGCAATTACGCTTGCTACTTGATTTTTTTAAATCACTCTCGATTGGGATAGGCAACGCTTCAGTTTAACTGAAGATTCTAAACTCTCCTCTTTCCAGGGTCTACTAATTTTTTGACTATTCAAAGAAAGAATAGAGTTGAAAGTATTGAAACTGCCCCCTGATCCTCGGGTTGACTATCTTTTAAATTTATGAGCTCGACTAATCTCAGATAATTCCTTGCTTAAGGACGACAGTTTTCTATTTTGAGCCTGCTGTTTTTGACTTGGGTTATTGCTCATTTTTCTAAAATTTGTGACCTGTTGTGGAAACCCAACTGGCTGACTATCCCTTCTTTGCTTGCTTTCAAATAATTTTACCCTGTTTTTAAAGGTCCTCTGAGAAAAACTTTCATTGATAGATATATTAAGTCCCTGAAAGAGAGAATCCATGTAGTGCATAGATTGAACGCTAAACAGTTGCACTCCTCGTTCAAGGACGCTGATATTATTTGTGATTGTAATTTCAGACAAGGGCAAATAATATTTTAAAGTACTTTTTCCTTCGTTTATCATCACCCCACATCGAGAGGGATGGAAGACAGTTGAAATGCCATACTTTGCTAGGTAAATAGCCAGCTCAATACACTGCCGATGCAGTTCCTTCACTGTTTGTTGAGGGTTCTATGAAAAGGAATCGTCTAGAGATAGTGGCACATATTGATACAGTAGATCTATAGAATTAGAATTCTCGTGAGTTCGACGAAGATTGATAGAATTTTTGTGAGAGATAGTTTTGAGTTTGCTGATTTTTTACATTAATAATCTGTAAGATTATTAGTCGCTAAAGGTGTATCTCTTACGAACAAGAATCTTGCGAATTTGAGAAGGTTCAACATTTAGCACCCCAAAGGGAAATTGGGAACCTCTCATATCGTGGATCATGCTATTACTGCTGATCATAAAACAATTATATTGTGAGCAAAAGGTTAGAGAGGGCTTAATTGTATCTCTAAAAGAAATGAGATCAATTTACGCTGTCTAACAGTAAGCTATATTTGAACTGATATTAAATTTTGTAAGGATGGATAAAATGAATTAATCATTATGAATATGCAATAGGATTTAACTTAGAAAAGTAGTACTGAGGAATCACCAAATATGAAAATTTATCGAGGATAATAAAGGAAAATTACCTGATCATCTTTGTTGTGATATCATCTACAGGCTTACTGAGCTATCCTGAAGTTTTTTGTAAATTCCTCTTATTAATAGTCTGCATATGGCATTTTGAAGGCTATATATATCATTTTATAGAAGGAATGAGGACTCGGTCAGTACCCAGCTTTATCTAAAAGACTTGGGAGATGTTGTAGACGTAGTAGCATCAGTCCATCCTGCGTTGGCGACCAGATGGGAACTCCTTCTAGATCATTGATGAAGACCGCTTTTGCTCTATCTTGCTACCTCACTATTTTAAACATTCTAACTTCTCCTCCTTCATCAGACAAGTAATTTTCTATAAAATCAGCTCAATATGTATAACTTTCACAAGAGAAAGACCCTTGATAACTCTGTTTAGTTTTATCATAAACTATTCAGGAAAGATCAAAAGTAAAACTTGAAATTATTCAGGCTATTGCTGGTTGGAATCAGAAGGAAGCCCAGCGAAGCAGAAATTCAACTTGGAGATTAATTGATTCGGAAATTGGCCCCTGATGCTCAAGGTAATTTGACTCTAAATTAGTAAACTCCGTCATGGATTGGCAGAAAGAAGAGATGAAACAACCAGAAGTGGGTCAAAGCGATTATGTGATGGAAGAAGAACCTATTCTCGAATAAAACAATCGCCCAGTTCTTTGCCTAATGGGTTGGATGATAAATGGCATCGACAATTACAATTTCAATGGTTGGAGTCCATAAAAGAAGATCAAGACAAATGTAAATTTCCTATCATGAAGATAATTCTTAAGAATCCGCCCTCAATGGACTTGGAAAATAGGGGATATTGATGTTTCATGATTTATTGACTTGTTTACTCAATAGCATATCATGTAAAGATAAAGGAGCTTAGATTGAGAGTTTAGGAAATAAACTTTATTTCTTGCTTAAGCAGCTATCTTCTTTTCATAATGCAATTTGTGAGTGCCTCTATCTTTTTGCTCGCGAATTTTCCATTGTTTGGCTGATTGATTATTTGCGATAATGCTTTATTCAGCCAATCAGAATTATAAAAAGCTTTCTTTATCTCATAAGTGCGGAAAAGATATGGTTTTTCTTGTTTCTGACCGAATTATTTGAATTAATTCATTTGACTTGATGAGAACAATATTTCTTAACATTGAGCATGAATCATTAAACAGCTCAGATCATTAAATCAATCACTTTTTATGTTGTAATAAACCATATGAGTGATAATGATAAAGAAATTGATGGAAAACTGACAAATACATTAAGCTATGAGTTGTTAGATATCTTGGCAATTATAAAATTAAACATCGCTAAAGCTGCTTTAGCATATGGAACCTTTAACAACAACAGAAGTTCAAATCTATGGATAATTTTTTAATATCATGTCAATCAAATATCGAGCATACCAACTTTTCCAATTCAATATCTATAAAATGAAAAGTAATACTATTTTATAGACTTGCTATTAATTATCATTCGACAAATCATAAATACAGGAATAGAAGTAAATTGAATATCAAATAATGTTTTTCCGACAAATGGGGCAGTTAGACTTGATTTTAGTCCATCCACGAATACACTAACTATGAAACCTATGCATTTTAGAACAAGGAAGAGCTATTATGTTCTAATTGATAGTATAACTCTGAAAACAGATTGAACATTCAGAGCAGTTAGATATTTCTTACTATGTTATGGATTCAGGATTGGGAAGCTTTATTTTTTTATCAACTAGTTTAATGAAACAATAGTAAACACAGCCCGCAATTAAGGCAAAAGGAGCGAGCATGATAAGCACCAACGCAGAGTATAGTCGAACTCGGAATATTACCTCAGCCAGCAAAAATATCCTAATAATGGTAAATTGAATTTCACTCATAGGAATGATGCAAGAAATAATAAAGCCTACAGTCACAATTCCAATTGATTTTATATTTAATGAACATGTTAAGAATCTATTCCAAGAAGAGCTATTTTAGATGACGGTTCTAATGTTTTTGTTCCCTGAAGTCTATCTAAAGATTCTACTTTATTGAGAAACATCTTTCGCTTATTCCATACTCTAAAAATCATAGAATGTTGTGCTTACCAAAAGGCCTGTTGTCCTATCTTTCTGAAATGCAATTGCTGACTTATTACTACTATTGATATCTTGGAGTAAAATAGCATGTTTTAGTTTAGTGGCGATGGTAAGAATCTTTTATGATTTTCTAAGTTGTGAATAAAAATAGATAGCACAGACCAGTTAGGCAGTGCTGCTGATGATGCTTACGTTAATAAATTAGCTAAATGTGATTAATTCTGTTTGTTAAATGTCATCGAGCATGAGGGAGTTTAAGAACATGATGAAGATAAGAACTATCGATTAAATAACAAAGAATGCGATATTTTTTGTGAACGAATAGTTTACCTGCCGTGTGCACTTGTAGAAGTAAAGATCGACGAGAAATTTGTGTTCAGGCGTTGACATTTAGCAATTTTTGTTTTTAATATATGTATAGGATATTGGATGAATATAACTAAATTATGAGAACAGTTAATTCAATGGCAATGCTATATTAAATAGTAGAAGTTTAAGGTAGCTTTTTCTTGAAATAAATCTTCAACCTTCTCATTATTGTTAAAAGATGACCATTAAATTATTTTATAGATAAATGCAACTTAACCTTTAAATATATTTTAATGATTAATCTTATATTATAAAATAATTTTTTGAAAACTCATATAATTTTATTAAGGATTTTGAATTTTCACAATATTTTAATAATTCATTACTTATGTTGAGAAATTAATTTATCAGTTGTATTACATTAGATTTAATATCCAACCATCTATATTTAATCACAAACTGACTCTATTCCTCATAATTTATATCTTACTTAAATAAATATTACAACTGCATTTATGAATATAATTGTTTATAACTATGATCATCTTAATTTCAGGAGAACAGCCAACAAAATTACACATCCAAAGAAGACAATGGGGTTGCATAGGATTCTTAGATTCAGGCAGGGGTATTATCTATTTTTATGTCCAGGGATCAATTTGTCAAGTTGCTGTGCAATCCAATAGCTGATAATGTAGAGAATGTAAAATTAGTTGTGCTGAATTGGGTACTACCACACATTTTTAATTCTTGCGCTCTGGTAACTGATATGCTTCTGGCTCTACAGACTTGATTTGGATAGCGATTTTGTTTCAAGCCTGCTACTATCTATTTTTTGGCTCTATGGACTATACTCCATTTCACAACCATAACACTAAAGATAAACATTATTCAGCCGGTGGAAGTACAAACGGCATCTATTTTAATCACCACTTTCTTATCCTAGTTTACTAAGGAGTCTTTCTAAGCATTTAGCAACTATTTCCTGCTCACTCTTTTAAGATTTATCATTTTTATGGTAACGCATTAAGACTTGCTTGTCAAAAATCAAAAAATATTCGATATTGGCCAAAAAGCTGAAGGAGGGAGTCCATTCATTATACTTGCGTAACAAT
>Ga0302185_10001344_pt1 | contig 17409 bp, 16 predicted proteins | sample II_Bog_E1_1_FD_200231 | JGI IMG/M metagenome (GOLD analysis project Ga0302185, IMG submission 200231) | Peat permafrost microbial communities from Stordalen Mire near Abisko, Sweden - II_Bog_E1_2 | ecosystem: Environmental > Terrestrial > Soil > Wetlands > Peat | place: Sweden: Abisko... | reverse complement strand
GTGATTTGCGGGTTTTTATACCATTTTGACTGGCTATCAGTCGGGGTGGCAGGATTCGAACCTGCGACCTCCTGGTCCCAAACCAGGCGCGATACCGGGCTACGCTACACCCCGAAAAGGTCTGCAAAGGTAAGTTTTAATTCTGCCGCTGCAAATATTTTTCAAAAGAAAGTTCTGGGCGGCTCTGCACCAGGGGTTTTCTTTTTTTAAAGACAAGAAATTGCCAGATTATAAATTAGTCTTTTGTTCAGGGGTGATAAGACCGATCTATAAAATTATATGCGGGTATTGATGCTCCAATGAATGATGATTATTGCCAGTGCAATAGTAATAACCAATCCAAGGAAAACTAGTACCCAGTATAAAAAAGTTCTCATTAACATCCGGGCGTTTTTATCAAATCGTAGCGAATTTAAGAAAAATATTTCTCATAATATTGCTCGGTAACTAATTAATTACCAAAAAACTTGAGTTTTCCACAAGTATTATCACGATGGTAAGATAAACATATTACCGGCTTATCCTGAAATAATATTCTGTTGGCGTAACCTCCTTAACTTAACATTAGTCTAACCGCTCGTTGATAATTAAAGGTTAAGTAAATTATATGAAACTTAAGGGCCTGCCCTGGGTAGTATTCGCCTTTTTTGCCATCGCCATTGGGCTATATCCCCTATCGTACTATATTATTGACATGCGCAGCGGCGGGCTATTACATTCAAAACCAAAAGAGTTGTTGGGAAGCTTCTATTACGTCCCTATATTTTATACGCATATCACTTTTGGGGGCATTGCCTTATTTACGGGCTGGTCGCAGTTCAGCGGGAGGCTGCGCAATCGGAACTTAGGCCTGCACCGTGTACTGGGCAAAATATATGTGGGCGCGGTGGTGATGAGCAGCGTGGCCGGCTTATTTATTGCCTTTTTTGCATCCGGGGGGATTATTAGTGCTCTTGGGTTTGGTTTACTTGCCATGGCCTAGCTGATTTCGGTAGTTAAAGCCTATACCAGTATCCTTGAAAAAGACATCAAAAAGCACGAAAACTGGATGATCCGCAACTATGCACTGGCTTTTGCTGCAGTAACGCTGCGCGTGTACCTCCCGTTTTCGCAGGCGTTATTGCATGCCGATTTCCTGACTTCGTACCGCATTATTTCATGGCTTTGCTGGGTCCCTAACCTGGTTATAGCCGAAATAATCATTCACAGGCGATCGCAATTGCCTGCTTTTGTAGCCAAAACCCCATAATATTTACGGATGTGGGGGCGGGGGCGGAATATGTACATGCAGCCGGTGGCGCCATCTGTGGTGCCTGTGAAACGGCGGCCTGTGCGGCGCACCGGGGTGTCTTGGCGGCGGTGGCGGTGGCGGCGGCACAGGCACCTGTTGAATTGAAGGCGATGCAACCAGGGTTGCAGCCCGGGCGCTACTAAAATGAATGCTAAAAGCAAAAATCAGCGCGATACCGGTTAATTTAAAAATTTTCATTGTGTAAGTGTACAATTTGTAAAAATAAAAAACGCAGGAAGAATTACCATAGTATAAGCGCGTTTATTTAATAATGTTTTTAAAAAGAAAATCAGCAGCAAATTGACCTGCTTCAAGCCAACGCTGCTGTGTGCCTTTTCCACCCGAGAAAAGCGGATTAAAATGCTTTTGAAGTTCGTGCGAATAGCCATCAAATATTTTAAGGTCGTTAGGCAGTCCCAATTTATCGGCTTCTTCATGTATGTCTTTACCGCCATGCAGCGGCGCGCTTTTGTGGGCCGGCGGAACAACATTGTCTTCGCTCCCCAGGGCGCTCACAATGGGCACGCGCTCGTTCTTAAGCCAGTTCAGATCGTAAACGGCGCCCCAAAAATTGATAACAGCAGCTACTTTCACCCGCTCGTCCGGCTTATCAATGGCCGCCGTATCTGCTGGAAGTTTAGCAATTGCAGCAAGTTCCCGGTTGCTGCTATAGGCGGCTTGCAAAGCTATTATCCCTCCTGCTGAATTACCGGCAAGGATGATCTTATCCGGGTCGATATGGTAAAGCGCAGCATTCTCTTTAAAATATTCAATTGCTATTTTCACATCCTGAACCGCAAAATAGCTTGCTTTTAGTAACTCATCAAAATTAAAAATCGGATCTTTTTTGCTTAGCCTGTAATTGATGGCCGCGCACACATAGCCGCGCTGTGCAAAGGTTTTACTCCACAGCCGGATTCCTTTAGCCGACTTTGAGCCAAATTTAAAACCTCCACCATGCATCCAGATGATCAGCGGCCGTTTAAGTTCCCGGTCATCTTTGGGCTGGTATAAATCAAACAAATAAGCCTTTTTTTCCTTTTCATTGGCAGCAGTATTATAGCTGAGGTCCCGATTTATGTTAACATCCGGAAAAATCAGGGCTTTATAGCGATGGTCAGATTGTGCTTTCACGTTTGTGGAGAAGAAAAGAAACAGGCTGAAGATAAACAGATTTTTAAGCATCATAGCTAAATATACGAGACAATCGGGCTGGTCAGTTGTTTGTTAATAGACGATTTAAACAGTTTGTTTCGCACATCCCGGTCATACTTGTTAAATTTATTAATTTTGGATGCTGACAAAAAGCAGAATTAAAACACAATGACACTTTTGAAGGAAACAGGAAACCTTTACATTGAGAAAACCTTGCACGAACAGGAAAAAAAGCTGAAAGACCTGCTTATTTACCTGTCAAAACATTCTCGTTTTTATAAAGAACTGTTTTCAAAAAACAACATCCAGGTCTCGGATATAAATACAATAGCCGACCTTTCAAAAATCCCCACCACTACAAAAGACGACCTGCAGCAGCGCAATAATGATTTTTTATGCGTTCCGAGGAATGAAGTTGCCGAATACACATCGACTTCAGGCACTTTAGGCAGCCCGGTAACCATTGCGTTAACGGAAAATGATCTGCAACGACTGGCAACCAATGAGCATAATTCATTTTTATGTGCAGATAGCTCCAAGGATGATACTTACCAGCTGATGCTTACCCTCGACCGGCAGTTTATGGCGGGAATTGCCTATTATATGGGTATCCGGAAGATCGGTGCGGGGATTATCCGGCTTGGTCCCGGCGTGCCGTCGATGCAATGGGAAACCATATTAAGGCTAAAACCCACCGCTATTGTCGCGGTACCTTCATTCATCCTTAAACTGATCCAATATGCCAAAGACACAGGTATCGATATCAGTCTAACCTCGGTTAAAAAAGCAATTTGTATTGGGGAAAACATCCGCAACAGCGATTTCTCCTTAAATATTTTGGGCAGAAAGATAACCGAGGCCTGGAACATTAAATTGTACTCCACCTATGCCTCAACCGAAATGCAGACCGCGTTTACGGAATGCGGTGAAGGGCGCGGCGGCCACTACCAACCTGATTTGCTGATTGTTGAACTGCTGGATGAAAATAATGATCCGGTGGGCCCCAATACGTCCGGCGAAGTGACGATCACGACGCTTGGCGTTGAAGGTATGCCGCTGTTGCGCTACAAAACCGGGGACATTTGTATGTACGATGATGAACCCTGCGCCTGCGGACGGACAACATTGCGCCTCACCCCGCTGATTGGCCGCAAAAAGCAGATGATCAAGTTTAAGGGCACTACCCTCTACCCTCCCGCCCTGTTTGATTTGTTAAACGAAATGGATGAGGTGCTCGATTTTGTGATTGAAGTATATGCCAATGAGATCGGGCTTGACCAGGTGTTGCTCCACCTTGTTCCGGCTGAAGAAAGCGAGGAATGCGACCACCAGATCAGGGCGTATTTGCAGGCGAGGCTGCGCGTAAGCCCGCAGATCAGGTACGTATCTGCAGAGTCGATATTAAAAATGCAGTTTAACGAAGTGAGTAGGAAGCCGATAAAATTTATCGATAAAAGATCACAAAATGACTGAACGATGAGCTGGAATTTTCAAATCCGCGTCTGCGGCAACCTTTAAACGCAAAATGAGTAAAAAAGTATTGGCCATTTACTACACCCAATCAGGGCAGATGAAAGAGATTATGGCGTCTTTTACGGCCCCGCTTATTGAAGCCGGTGTGGATGTAGAATATGCGCAAATAAAGCCCGTTGAAGATTTTCAATTTCCCTGGACTGGCGGCAGCTTTTTTTCGGTAATGCCGGATTGTGTATTAGGGGTCACGCGGGCAATCGAGGAACCTTCATTTGAACAAGAAAAATACGGCCTCATTATTTTGGGCTACCAACCCTGGTTTTTATCGCCAAGCATCCCCAGCAATTCATTGTTGCACAACGAAAAGTTTAAAAAACTAATCGCGGGTACGCCGGTTGTTACCATCAGTGAAGCGAGAAATATGTGGATAAACGCCTACGTCCGCGTTCGTAAAATGCTGGGCGAGGCAGGTGCAAAACACGTGGGCAACATAGCGCTTTTCGACAGGCATCCCAACCCGGTGAGTTTTGTCACCATTTTTTATTGGATGCTGACGGGTAAAAAAGAAAAATACCTTAATCTGTTCCCCAAGCCAGGCGTAGATGAGAAGGATATCAGCGGTGCGGGGAAATTTGGACAAATAGTTGCGGAACACCTGGCAATTAATAGCTGGGATAGTTTGCAGGATAAACTATTGGAACAAAAAGCCGTCGAAATAAAATATCCGCTGATGTTTATCGAGGCAAGGGCAAAGCCGATATTTAAAGCGTGGGCAAAGATCATTTCGAAACGTAAAAACAAAGCGCCATGGCTGTCGGCGTTTAAGTATTACCTTTTTGCTGCGCTATTTTTAGGTGCGCCGATATTGCTTACCTTAGACGCCGTGTTTTTGCGGCCATTCTCGTCAAGACGGATTGCCGCGAAGAAATTGAGTTACATGAGATTAAACAACTGAAAAGAGTCAAGAATCAAGAATCAAGAACCAAGAGTCAAGATAAGAAAAGCATTCCTTCATTTTTTCTTGGCTCTTGGTTCTTGGCTCTTGATTCTAAATAACAAACTGATTATAAAATAAATATGTCTGAAACTAAAGTTTATATTAACCGTACCTCGCACTATTTCCCAAATGATCCCGTTTCAAACGACGAAATGGAAGAATACCTGGGGTATATTAATAACAAACCTTCCAAGTCAAAGAAGATCGTACTGCGCAATAATGGCATTACTAACCGCTATTATGCGCTCGACAAAAACCATAAATCTACCCATACCAATGCCGAAATGACCGCCAATGCGGTGCGGGCTTTGTTTGATAACGATGCTGCAAAATTAGACCAGATAGAATTGCTTTCATGCGGTACCTCGTCGCCCGACCAGATGATGCCCAGCCACGGTGTAATGACCCACGGCTGGCTGCCTGAAACCGGCGGGATTGAAGTAGTTTCGCCTGCGGGCGTTTGCTGTGCGGGAATGCACGCGCTAAAATATGCTTACCTGGCCATAAAAGCCGGGGAAATTAAAACGGCAGTGGCAACGGGCTCGGAAAGATTCTCGGGCCTGCTGGTTTCGGATGTTTTTGAGGAAGAGGCGCACAAGCTGGCCGAAATGGATGAAAATCCATTCATTGCTTTTCAAAAGGATTTTTTAAGATGGATGCTTTCCGATGGCGCTTCTGCGTTTTTGATGAGCGATGAACCTAACAAAGATGGTATCAGTTTGCGGTTAGACTGGGTGGAAGGCGTATCCTACGCCAACGAGATGAAGACCTGCATGTACATGGGCGGCGAAAAGCTGGAGGACGGTTCGCTCAAAGGTTTTATGGATTATACCCCGGAAGAGATCATGAACCGGTCTGTCTTCAGTATTAAGCAGGATATTACTTTATTGAGTGATAACATTGTGCCGCTTGGGGGAAAAAAGATCAAGGAAATATTTGAAAAGAAAGGCCTTACAGTAGCCGATATCGACTACTTTTTGCCGCATATTTCGAGTGATTTTTTCCGGCCGAAAATATTTGACATGATTGAAGAAAACGGCGGCGGTATCCCATACGAAAAATGGTTTATTAACCTGTACACCGTTGGCAACGTCGGCGCAGCTTCGGTTTATTTGATGATCGATGAGTTGTTCAACAGCGGCCGCCTGAAAAAAGGCGAAAAAATACTGCTGCTGGTACCGGAGAGTGCAAGATTTTCATATATGTATGCGATGCTGACGGTGGTATAGAAATTATGTTAATAAAATAAATCATAGAAGCAGTTACCCTCTTTCCCGCTTGCGGGAGAGAGGGTCGACCAGCGACGCGTAGTCGGGGTGAGTAGTCGCCAAGCGGCAGTCCCGCCAATGCTGCCACCCGTGTCGACTCACCCAGTCATCGCTGCGCTCGACCACCCTCTCTTCACCTGCGGCGGAAAGAGGGTAGCTTCATATTTTTATTTTGAGAATTTACAATTAGAGAAACGGCGGCCCCGTGCGATTCCCCTCTTGAAAGGGGTGGAGGGGTGTGTCATTAGTGATAGTCGAACCCCCATGAAAAAAGACGAAGTCCCGCAGGATTTAGGCGCGCTTGGTAAAATAACCAAGGAACTCTGCTATGTCACTGACGCAAGCGGTAAATACGTTGCTGAGCAAAGCACCGGCTGGGAGGTAAAATCAAAAGCATTAGACGTTGCCTGGGAAGACATTCAAAAACGGATCGCGGCAGCAAAAGCGAAAGTGTTAAAAGGAGAAGCCAGTCCGCTGCTGTTTTTTATGGAATATCGGCTGATGGATACCGCGATACTTGCCGGTTATACCGGTTTTTGGCAATGGCAGGTAAAACGGCATTTAAAACCGGGGGTATTTAATAAATTATCGGCCCAAAAATTACAGCAATACGCCGATGCCTTTAACATAAAGGTTGACGACCTAAAAACAATGACCGTTAATGAAGATTGAGTTCGAGCACCACCAGGGCGCACATTGTGAATCGGGCGTAACCACTAATTTATTGAGAAAAAGTTCAGGCGGCAAGATCACCGAGCCGCTGGCCTTTGGCATTGGGGCCGGTTTGTTTTTTGCGTATATTCCTTTCATCAAAATAAATAACGGCCCGGCCATTGCATTCAGGACGCTGCCGGGGGATATTTTTAACCGTACCTGCAAATCGTTGGGTATCCCGGTTATACGTAAGAAATTTAGCTCGAAAGAAAAAGCAGAAAAATATTTGCTTGACCGGTTGGACGAAGGCATACCTGTAGGTTGCCAGGTTGGGGTTTATTACCTGCCCTATTTTCCAAGGGAATATCGCTTTCATTTTAATGCGCACAATATTGTGGTGTTTGATAAAGTGGACGATAACTACCTCGTAAGCGACCCGATTATGGAAACAACCACGTTGTTAAGCAGTTATGAGCTGGAACGGGTGCGGTTTGCAAAGGGGGCGCTGGCGCCAAAAGGGCACATCTATTTCCCCGGTAAAAACGTAAGTATAACGGATGAAACGATCCGAAGCGCCATAAGAAGCGGGATAAAAAAGAATGTGTACAACATGCTGTATATCCCAGGTAGTTTTGCGGGCGTTGCCGGCATCAAACAGACAGGCAACAAGGTAAAAAAATGGCGGGATAAACTTGGGCTGGAAAGAGCGGGCTCCTACCTGGCGCAAATGGTGCGCATGCAGGAGGAGATTGGCACAGGCGGGGGTGGATTCAGGTATATTTATGCAGCGTTTTTGCAGGAAGCTGATGCTTATTTGCCTGGCAACCAATTGCAGGAAATATCGGTAACTTTCACCAAAGCCGGTGATATGTGGCGCGAAGCTGCCGTGCATGCCGCAGGCATTTATAAAGGCCGCCTGGGCAGCCAGGAAGATTTTGATATGATGGGCGATTACCTGCAGGCAATTGCCGAAATAGAAAAACAGGCATTTAAAACATTAAAAGGTATAAAGTGGCAATAGCAAACCCACCCGCTGTAAGTCTTGAGGCGCTCGATTTCCGTTACCCCGGAAGCGACGTAGCTTTGCTGTCGAATTTAAGCCTTAACATAGAAAAAGGGGACAGCTTTGGCCTTTTCGGCCCGAATGGCGCAGGAAAAACCACGCTGATGAATTTAATGACCGGTGTGCTTAATGTCAACGCGGGCAATGTAAAAATATTAGGCCACCCCATAGGCACACCCAGCAAAAAAGTAAACCGCCTTTTTGGGTTTGTCCCGCAGGACTTTTCTTTTTATGACGAGCTAAGCGCCGTTGAGAACCTGGAATTTTATGGCGCCTGGGCGGGTTTGGATAGCAAACGAATAAAAAAACGAACCGCGGAGCTGCTGCATATTCTAGGTTTGGAAGATGTAAAAAAACGGCAGGTGGGTAAATTTTCCGGCGGGATGAAGCGGCGGATTAACCTGGCTATCGGTGTGATCCATAACCCGTCTGTGCTTTTTTTGGACGAACCGACCGTTGGCGTTGATGTGCAAACACGGCATGCCATTATCAGCTACTTGAAGGAACTAAACGAGAATGGCACCACGCTGATTTATACCTCGCACCAGTTGAGCGAAGCAGAGGCGTTGTGTAGGGACATCGCACTGATAGACATCGGGCAGATCGTTGCAGAAGGCACCCTGGACGAACTAAATAAGAAATACAAAAAGAAAAGCCTTGAAGAGTTGTTTTTAAGTTTAACCGGTAAAGATTTCAGGGACTGATGTACAAACTTTGGATCACCATAAAAAAAGATGCCAGGATTATGCTGCGCGACAAAACGGGCATCTCGCTGATGTTTGTTATGCCAATTATCCTCGTGATGGTGGTTACCAGCATTCAAAACAGCACCTTCCAGCTGATGAATAAATCGAAGCTGCCGGTATTGGTTTGCAACCAAGACACCGGGCAGGCCAGTTTGCAATTGCTGGCAGCGATCAACCGGGTGGGCTTGCTGAAAGTTTCACCTTTACCGAAAGACCAGTCGATCGGCAAGATCGATAAGGCGATGAAGGAAAAAGATGCCGAGTTGGCCATTGTAATACCCGGCGATTTCTCAGCCAGGGTAGCTGCAAAAGCCCAAAATGCAGCCAATAAAGCGCTGAAAAGTTTTGGCCTGCAAGGCGATTCAACAAAGAACCAGGTTTTATCAACCGCGCCGCCTTTTACTTTATATTTCAGCCCGGTTTTGCAGGAACAACTACGTTTTTCAATTCGTGGCGGCTTGCGGAGCGCCCTGCAACTGGTTGAAAGCCGCGAAACACTGCGTAAACTGTATTTTGCCATTAATGAAAAGCAATTACCGCCTGCGCTGGAGGACGAAATGATTAATAACCAGTCGGACATTGGTATGGTATCGGTATCCAAAAATGGGGGCCGGGAAGTGCCGAATACTACCCAGCACAATGTGCCGGCTTGGACGATCTTCGCCATGTTTTTTATCATCATGTCGCTTGCGGCCAGCGTGGTGCGCGAAAAGGTGAGCGGCAGTTTTATCCGCCTCAAAACCTTGCCCACAAATTATTTTGTCGGCCTGTTATCCAAACAGATCACCTACCTGGGCGTTACGCTGTTCCAGGCGGTTGTTATTTTTTCAATGGGTATTTACCTTTTCCCGCATATCGGGCTGCCGGGTTTGAACCTGCCTTCCGACCTGACCGCGCTCATCATTACCACCATTATTACCGGCTGGTGCGCCGTCAGCTATGCCATTTGCGTGGGCGTTTTTTCAAACACCCAGATACAGGCCAGCGGCTTCGGGGCGGTTTCAATCGTTATCCTGGCTGTAGTAGGTGGTTTAATGGTTCCTACATTTGCGATGGAGGGCTACATGAAAACGGTTTCGAATGTATCGCCGCTGCACTGGTCGCTGGAAGCATATTACGACCTGTTTTTGCTGGGCGGAAAATTGCGTGACGTTTTTGCAAACTTAATTCCTTTATTTATTATTACCCTTATACTGCAGGTGCTTACATTTATAGGCCTGAAAAGACAAAATTTGATTTAAACTGATGGAAAACACCGAATTACGGCAACAGCTGAAAAGCCAGATCATAAAATTTCTGAACCTTACCGATCTGAAACCCGAAGATATAAAAGACAATGAGCCGCTGTTTGGCGAGGGCCTGGGCCTTGATTCTATCGACTCGCTTGAGCTAATCGTACTGATGAAGAAGGAGTATGGCATCGATATCCGCGATCCGCGCGAAGGGCGTAAGGTGCTGGTTGATGTGGCGACCATGGCGGATTATATAAAGGCGCATAAGAAATAAACGCGCGGCTTTACCCAAAACTTACGAAGTTTAAAAACTTCGCGAGTTTCGCGGGGCAAAATTGAACCGGGTATACCGGCAATAAAAAAGGCGTCCGGTTTATCCGGAACGCCTATTTTTAACTCAATGTCTTATCTTCTATGCTTCAAACTTGTAACCGACTCCCTTTACGGTAGCCACAACATCGTCGCCCAGCTTTTCGCGCAGCTTGCGGATATGCACGTCAATCGTGCGGTTTGTAACCACTACGGAATCTTCCCAAATGTTTTTAAGGATAACCTCGCGGGTGTAAACTTTCCCCGGTTTTGAGGCCAGCAGGTAAAGCAGTTCGAATTCTTTCTTGGCTAAGACTACCTTTTCACCTTTTTGATAAACCAGGTACGCTTCGCGGTCGATCACCAGGTCGCCGATCTCCAGTTTATTTTCGGTAATGTCCTCGGCGGGTGCATTTCGGCGTAAAATGGCATTTATCCGGCTAACAAGCGCCCGCGGCTTTATCGGTTTTGCGATGTAATCATCGGCCCCAACATTAAAACCGGCTATTTCCGAATATTCCTCGCTGCGGGCTGTTAAAAATACCATAAAGGTATTCTTAAACTCCGGCATGGTACGCATGATGCGGCAAGCCTCAATCCCGTCCATCTTAGGCATCATGATATCCAATACGATCAGGTCGGGAAGTGTGCGCTTGGCCTCGGCTACTGCTTCCTGGCCGTTGCGCGCAAGGAAAACCTGGTAACCTTCTTTTTTTAAGTTGTACTCAATCAGCTCTAAAATATCCGGCTCGTCATCAACAATAAGAATTTTCTGTTTGTTTGAGGTGCTCATGCAAGTTAAATTTTTGCGTAAAAATAGCTGCGCAAAAGAACGATTGCGTAAATTTAATATTAATAAATTGTTAAATGTTACCTAATTTTAACGATTTATTGAGGCTTACTAAATGTTTTCTTTAAAAATTCTTCAAGATCGGCGCCGGTAATGTTTTTTGCGATGATCACACCATCGGGATTTATGATAAAATTGGAAGGAATGGATAAGATATGGTATAGCTTTTCTGTTGGGCCTTCCCAGGTTTTCAGGTCCGATGCATGCGCCCAGGTTAATTTATCATGGTCAACAGCCTGCTGCCACGCCCCTTTATCCACATCAAGCGAAACGCCCAGTATATTGAAGCCAAGCGGATGGTAAATAGCGTATTGTTTTACGACATTAGGGTTTTCCTGCCGGCAGGGACCGCACCAGGATGCCCAAAAATCAACCATTACATACCTGCCCCGGTAATCAGACAATTTCACCGGCTTCCCATCTATTCCCCCGGTTGTAAAATCGGGCGCTTTGTGGCCCACCGTTAGCGGTTTGACCGCCATTTTTGCCTGGATGAATTGTTGCACAGCGGGGTTATCCTTAAATTTATCCTTAATGGTATCGGCATAGGCGACCAATTGCGACTCGTATCTTACCGAATCAAGCGAAGAAGCTGCATAAAAACTCGCCAGTGAGTTAATATTTTCATTCATAAACTTTAGTACGGCCTCGCTGTAATCGCTAAAATTCTTTTTAAGAACGGGCAGGTACACCTTTACCAGCGAGTCGGACTTTTTTAGCGAATCTTTTCCTTTCCCAATATTTTGCGCCTTATTCAAATATTCCTCGCTGATCTTGTTATTGATATCGCCGTACTGGTTGCTCAGTTTATTAAATTCCTTGATCTTCTCCGACTCGTCGGAGCCGGTGATGGTATAAGCACGCGCTTTATCTGTTAAGTTGGTGTTAAACTCGATCTCGTCCCCATTTTTTGCGATAAAATCAAATATGCTTCCGCCCAGGCGCAAACGGTACAGATTGGGGTAAGGTGAATTGTGCTTAAACTGAAACTTGCCCTGGTCGCTGATATTGGTCGAATCCACCACGGCTACCCCGTTAGCGGTTTCGGCTATCAGGGTTATGTTTTTCAGGCTGCCCGGATTCGTTATCGTCCCGGAAACAGTGAACGCGTCTTTATTCTTGCACGAAAACAGGAATAGCGGCAACAAAATGACCGCTACATAATAAACGATATTTCTTTTCATTTTCTTTATTTTGTAAGATGTGAGATTAGCAATTAAAAACCAGGTTTTGCGCGGTAGAGCCGGCGTATCGTTATGCTAATCTCTAGCCTCCGATCACTAATCTCTAACCAATTTATTTCGATTCCAACTCTTTTATTAATAATTGATTTGTTTTCTGGGGATCGATCTTACCTTTTGAACTCTTCATGATCTCGCCCATAAACAAGCCTAAAACGCCTTTTTTACCTTTCTGATATTCAACCACCTTATCCGGGTATTTGGCCAATGCGTCTTTGATAAACTGGTTAACGTCAGTTTTATCAGTACTTATCAGGATATTAAGTTCAGCCGCCAATTCTTCCGGGCTTTTACCCGGCGATTTTAATAACGCTGGAAAAAGCTTTTGGGTTGCCAGCGAATAATTGATCTTTCCGGCATCGATCAGGCTGATCAGTCCCGCCAGCCGCGCCGGTTTTATTTCAAAATCATCAAATGACCTGCCCGACTCGTTCAAGTATGATTTAACCGGCCCCATTAACCAATTAACAGCCGCTTTGCAATTAGGCGTGTGTTTCAGCAAGTCTTCAAAATACAAAGCGAATTCTTTTTCAGCGGTGATCACGCCGGCATCATAGTCTGATAAACCCAGCTTATTGGTGTATTTATTAAATAGCTCGTTCGGTAAAGCAGGCATGGTGTTTCGCAGTTCCTGCAGGTAGGCATTGGTTAACACTATCGGCGTCAAGTCGGGCTCTGGGAAATAGCGGTAATCGTTTGCCATTTCTTTCGAACGTAAAACCGATGTTTCGCCGGTATCGGCATTAAAGTTTAATGTATTTTGATCGATAAAGCCGCCCGCTTCTACAACCGCAACCTGGCGCTCAAACTCATGCTCGATGGCGCGCTGCACATTACGGATAGAATTGAGGTTTTTCACCTCGCAGCGGTTATTAAAATCAGCCGATCCTCTTAAACGCACCGAAATATTGGCGTCGCAGCGCATGCTGCCTTCTTCCATATTGCCATCGCAAATGTCCAGGTAACGCACCAGCTTGCGCAATTCGGTTAAGAATTGACAGGCCTCTTCGGCGCTCCGCATATCAGGTTCACTGACGATTTCGATCAGCGGCACCCCAGCCCTGTTCAGGTCGATCAAAGAATCTTCATGGTGCTGGTCATGCATGCTTTTGCCGGCATCCTCTTCCATATGAATATGGTGAATGGCGATATTTTTTGTGCCGCTGCTCAAACGCACCGGGACAAATCCACCTACGCAAACCGGCAGCTGGTCCTGGGTGATCTGGTAGCCTTTGGGCAGATCGGCATAAAAATAATTCTTACGGGCAAAAGTATTATACAGGTTGATGGTGCTGTTGCAGGCCAGGCCCATTTTTACCGCGTACTCCACCATTTTTTTATTGATGCGCGGCAAAGTACCCGGATGGCCCAATGAAACAGGACTGATATGGCTGTTAGGCCCGCCGCCAAATGCAGCGGAATCGGACGAAAAAGATTTGCTTAAAGTGGATAATTGCGCGTGTACCTCTAACCCTACAACCAACTCATATTTATCACTTATTTCGGCAGCAATACTCGACATAAAATTTATTCAGCGTCACACAAAAAACCGCTTTTCGGATGCCAAATATAAAGTTATTAGTTATTAATGAGATATATTTTTTGTGTGGGATTGAAGACTTGCGAAGTTTTTGAAACTTCGCAAGTCTTTCCGCGCGTATGTCGAACTTGTCATTGCGAGCGCAGCGTGGCAATCGCGAACTATACGCTCCATGCGGACATTGCCGCTGACAAAGTTCGCGATTGTGGTATACTTTGCCAATGGGATTTACAGAAAACCCTTCGCCTTCTCCAACGCCCTATCTAACCCACTCACATCACTCCCACCTGCGGTAGCAAAAAACGGCTGTCCGCCGCCGCCGCCTTTTATTTCTTTGGCAAGCTCACGGACGATATTACCTGCATTTAAACCTTTATCCTTAAGCAGGTTTTCAGCGATCATCACCGTTAGCGATGGTTTTTCACCGATCTCCGCAGCTAAAACCAAAAACAGGTTTGGAACAATATCTTTCAGTTGGTAAGCCAGGTTTTTAACCGCATCGGCATTTGGCAGCTGCACTTTTTGCGCGATAAAATTCACGCCGTTAATCAACTCCGCTTTTTGCGCCAGCTCATTTTTTAACCCGGACGATTTCTCCATGACCGATTTCTCGATCTCCTTTTTTAGCCGGTTATTTTCTTCCAGCAAGCTTTCGATACTTTTCGAAATATCCTTCGGGTTTTTAAGCAATTCCTTTAGCTGGTGCACCAATTTGCTTTGCGCATTGATATAATTTTCAGCAGCAATACCGGTAATGGCCTCGATACGGCGTACACCTGCAGCTACGGCGCTTTCCGTTATAATCTTAAAGAAACCGATCTGCCCGGTTGCTTTTACATGCGTACCGCCGCAAAGCTCTTTGGAGAATTCGTCATCAAAAGTGATCACCCTGACATATTCGCCATATTTTTCGCCGAACAGGGCGGTAACGCCGCTTTTTATCGCTTCCGCGTAAGCCACCATTCGTTCTTCCTTAAGGAAAATGTTTTCCCTTACCTTTTCGTTAACGATGGCTTCAATTTCAGCCAGTTCATCCTCGGTCACCTTGGCAAAATGGGAAAAGTCGAAGCGCAGGTAATCAGCGTTCACCAATGAACCTTTCTGATTCACATGGCTGCCCAGCACCTGTTTTAAAGCCGCATGCAGCAAATGGGTAGCGCTGTGGTTATTTTCGGTACTGGTGCGCAGTTCAGCATTTACAATGGCGGTTAAAATATCCTCCGGGTTTTCCGGCAGCTTATCCGTAAAATGAACGATCAGGTTATTTTCCTTTTTCGTATCGGTCACTTCCACCACATCGCCATTGGCAAAAACCAATTCACCCCTATCGCCTACCTGTCCGCCGCTTTCGGCATAAAATGGTGTTTTGTCCAGCACAATTTGGTATTGCTCTTTACCCTTAGCGGTTACCTTGCGGTATTTTACCACATGGGCAATGGTTTCCAGTTCGTCGTAGCCGGTAAACTCGACGGTGTCGTCGTCTTTTAACACGACCCAATCGCTGGTATCTATAGCAGTGGCGGCGCGGGAGCGGGATTTTTGTTGTTCAAGAAAATAGTTAAACGCCTGTTCATCAGCATTGAAGCCCCTTTCATTAAGAATCAATCGGGTTAAATCGAATGGAAAACCATAGGTATCATTCAATTCAAATGCTACCCTCCCGGGTAAATACGAAACATAGTTATACAGATAGCCGAATGCTTTGTCATAATCCGACACTCCCTCAATTTGCTTCATTAACTGAATGAAATTGAAACTTTCGAGAGGTGCTGGAATTTCACTTCCAATATGGTGTGCGAGATTTTGAACAACTGTATTCGCTTTTTGACCGCCATAATTGGTTATATGTTGGATGTCGTATTCAAACCAATTTTGCCCTTTCTTTTCATCTAGGAATTTTCTAATGGAGGTTAAATACTGAATATACCTTTCCAGCAGTATTATCCCCTTATCTAGTGTTCTGAGAAAACTAATCTCCTCTTCCAAAACTACCCTCTGCACAAAATCCCTCTGATTCCACAACTCATCAAACACACCTTTAAATTGCTCTGCCAACAAAGGCACCAACTGATTGATAAAAGGCTCTTTAAAACCTAAGTATTGATAAGAATACCGCACTGACCTGCGCAAAATACGCCTGATCACATAGCCAGCCTTGTTATTTGACGGCAATTGCCCATCCGCTATTGTAAAACTAACAGCACGCGCATGGTCAGCCAAAACACGCATGGCTACCGCCTCATTCCAGTCTGCGTCACCGGGTTTGGCATCGCTGTTATACTTTTTACCACTTTTCTCAGCAATAAATTGAATCAAAGGCTGAAAAACATCAGTATCGTAGTTCGATGATTTCCCCTGCAAAACCCTTACCAGCCGCTCAAAGCCCATGCCGGTATCCACGTGCTTAGCCGGCAAAGGCTGCAATGAACCATCTTTCAAGCGGTTGAACTGCATGAATACATTATTCCATATCTCAATCACCTGCGGATCATCGGCATTTACCAGGCTGGCGCCTTTCACTTTTAACCTTTCGGCATCGTCCCGGTTATCGTAGTGGATCTCCGAGCAAGGGCCGCATGGGCCGGTTTCACCCATTTCCCAAAAGTTATCTTTTTTGCTGCCGAATAGTATGCGATCTTCGGGCACATATTGGTTCCAGTAATCGAATGCTTCCGTGTCTTTTGGCAGGCCTTCTTTTTCGTCGCCGCCAAAAACGGTTACGTACAAGCGTTCTTTGTCAATTTTATAGACCTCCGTCAGCAATTCCCAACTCCAGGCAATGGCTTCTTTTTTAAAGTAGTCGCCAAAGCTCCAGTTGCCCAGCATCTCGAACATGGTATGGTGATAGGTATCGATACCTACTTCCTCCAAATCATTATGTTTACCTGAAACACGCAAACACCGCTGCGTATCGGCCACACGGGGGTATTTTGGCGCTTCTTCGCCCAAAAAAATAGATTTAAACTGGTTCATCCCCGCGTTGGTAAACATCAGCGTAGGGTCGTTTTTAATCACAATCGGGGCGGATGGCACAATAACGTGCCCCTTCGATTTAAAAAAATCAAGAAAAGCCTGGCGTATTTCGGAAGCGGTCATAGCGTGCAAAGGTAAATAATAGTCCGAAAGTCGGGAAGTCCGAAAGTCCGAAAGATGAAAAGAGTCGGGAAGGTTGGTAGTCCGAATGAAGTTTGCAAATTATACGGACTCACCACCATGTCATTGCGAGCGCAGCGTGGCAACCTCGTCGCATGCATAGACGGTAATGCATTGGCGACGAGGTTGCTTCACTCGTACCTCGTTCGCAATGACATGGTGGCCAAGTTCTCGGATAGAGCGACCAGCATATTTTACCCCTTCTTCTCCAGCAATATCTTCTGCGAATTAAAATTCGAAGCCGCGTCGATCAACTCCGTTAACAAAGGCCAGTCCGCTGCTTTTTCAAAATTATTGGTGTAAACGCGGTTTACGGTGATGACCAAATTATTGCCGCTTACCACTGCTGAAGAGGAAAACGAACCGGTTTTATTTGCTTTTTTGATGGTCATTTCTTCCATTCCTTTGGCGCTGTAGCCCGGCGGGATGGCGATGGA
>Ga0302185_10001343_pt1 | contig 17414 bp, 11 predicted proteins | sample II_Bog_E1_1_FD_200231 | JGI IMG/M metagenome (GOLD analysis project Ga0302185, IMG submission 200231) | Peat permafrost microbial communities from Stordalen Mire near Abisko, Sweden - II_Bog_E1_2 | ecosystem: Environmental > Terrestrial > Soil > Wetlands > Peat | place: Sweden: Abisko... | reverse complement strand
ATGCTTTACATTATTGCACGGACATAGCTCAAAAGCTTAGGTGGACATTTATTTTGGCCCAGGTACAGGAACTTAATCAAAAACCAAAGGATGCTTATAAAAATTACTCATCAATTGTAAAAAGCAACGCTTCGTTTGAACTTTCTTTCAACGCCAGCCTAAACCGTATCCGCATGGAAGACAATCAAACCGGTGTAAAAATAAGCCGTGCGGATAAGTTACTTACGTTGCTGAAAGACCCGAACAACAAAGAATTTAAAGACCAGATATATTACCAGGTCGCCGAAATAAAGAGGATTGAGAGGGACATTGATAATGCCATAAAATACTACAACCTATCGGTACGTTACAGTATAAAAAACCAAAATCAAAAAGGATTGTCATACCTGAGGTTAGCGGAAATATATTTTAACAATAAAGCTGATTACTTAAGGTCAAAAAAATACTACGACAGTACGTTAACCACATTACCTTCAAATTATCCGGGTTACCTGGCAATACAAAAAAAAGGCAACAACCTGCAATTACTTGCAGCCCAGCTACTAATTATAATGCGGCAGGACACCTTGCAGAATTTGGCAAAAATGGATTCAAAAACAAGAATGGCTGCGATTGATCAGATGACTAAGGACAAGGTTGCAGAAGATCAAGCCATTGCAAATAATGCCGCGTCGAATAGTGTTAGTATGGGCGACGTTTATAGCAACGCGGGTGTGAGCAGTACATTTTATTTTTATAATTCTAACGCGGTTAGCCAGGGGTACGTTGATTTTAAACAGAAATGGGGCAACAGAAAACTTGAAGATGATTGGAGAAGAAGCAGTCGCTCGAGCGCCGATGTGACAAATAACTCATCGAACACCTTTTCGGCCAATAACCCGGGGGCTATTTTAAACAAGGCCCAGGCAAATAAAAACGAAATAATCGGTGAACACTTTAAGGAGGCATTACTGGAGGATATCCCGGTTACACCAGAATTACTAGCTCAGTCAAATCTTAGTATTTATAACGCGTATATTGATATGGGGGGTATTTACAGGGACGTACTGGATGATAAAAAAGAGTCTATTGCAACTTTTGAACTGATGTTACAACGGTTTCCCAATAATACCAATAATGCAGTAGTTTATTATAGTTTATATCGTCTTTACAGTGATTTGGACCCGGTTAAATCTGATTATTACAAAAATATTATCGTCAAAAATTACCCGGAAACACCATTTTCCAAAATAATTGAAGATCCGGATTATTTCAAAAAACTGGACGATAAGAATGCAGGGCTCACACAGGCATACAACGTAGTATTCGATCTGTATGCCCATAAACAATATAAAGAAGTTATTGCCTGTGTACCGGAGTTACTTAAAGAATATCCGGGTAACAAATTTGCGGCGCAGTTATATTATTTGCAGACAATTGCAGCCGGGCATAATGAAAACTTAACGCCATTTCGCGATAGTTTACAAAATATCCTGAAAAAATTCCCCAATGATAAGTTAATTGACCCTTTAATCAATGAGCATTTAACGTATATTAATGCTAATCAAACTGAAATGGCGGCCAGGGATACGGTATTAAAGGATGATGACCCCAAAATTGTGCCTTTTACACTAGCCCAGGCTGATAAAAAACAAGCAAATTTCAGGAAAACGATAACGCCATATTATCAGACTGCAACACAACAGGTTGCCAAATCAACTGACATTAAGAAAACACCACTTTCAAATAAACCCATAATAAATCAAACAAATTCGGCTTCTTCGATATTTTCAATGCGCGACAGCACTCATTATCTATTTGTGATAAATGTAAGCACCGGCACAACCAATTTATCATCGTCACGTTTTGGGATAGGCCAGTTTAACCGCGCCAATTATCCCGGTAACGGCATTAAGCACGAGTTAATGCCTATTGGTGACGATAATCAATTGATTTATGTTGGCCGGTTTTTATCGTACGACGGTGTTAAAAAATATGCGGACGGAATAGTCCCTTTATTACCCGATATTATGAAAGTGCCACAGAATAAATACAGCTTTTTTATAATTACACAGGAAAATCTGAATAAATTAGCCGACAAAAAGACATTGGATAGTTATTTGGACTATTATCAAAAAAACTACTGAAAATGATTGTTAAACTTTCCCCACAGGACATTAGAAAATATAACTGGTATATATGGAGAACAGTAATTGCATGTTTTTCGTTTTTTATATTACTGCTTATAGTAACTTATTTTGGATTATTTGGCGCTTTACCACCTTTCCGCGAACTTGAAAACCCCAAGAGCAACCTGGCTTCTGAAATCCTGTCTGCTGATTCGGCAGTTTTAGGAACTTATTATATACAAAACCGCTCAAGTGTAACCTATGCACAGCTTTCGCCAAATGTAGTGAACGCCCTTATAGCCACCGAAGACAGCCGTTTTTATGAGCACTCGGGGATCGATTTCAGGCGTTCTTTTACTATTGTTTTGCTAAATCTTTTTGGAAGTAAGCAAGGGGCAAGTACCATAACCCAGCAGCTTGCAAAAAATTATTATTCGGTATTGAATGAACGAAACCCGTTCGTACGCATTACCCAAAAATTAAAAGAATTGATAATTGCTGTGGAATTGGAGCGGCGGTACACGAAACAGGAAATTGTGACCATGTACCTGAACAGGGTGAGTTTTGGTGCTTATAATACTTTTGGTATAAAATCGGCCGCGCATACCTACTTTAATGAAACCCCCGATAAACTTACACCAGACCAGGCTGCATTATTGGTTGGCATGGTTAAAGGGCCGGGATTTTATTCGCCGATAAGGCATCCGGACAGGGCATTGAATCGCCGCAACCTCGTATTGGAACTAATGACTAAGCAAGGTTTTTTGACCGAAGGGCAATTAAACGAGTTCAAACAAAAGCAACTGGGGCTCAAGTTTAACCTTACTGATCAAAATAATGGACTGGCCCCATACTTCCGGGCAGTTTTAAAACAAGAAATCCAAAAAATATTTAAAGATCAAAATATAGTCCAATCAGACGGTACACCTTATGATCTTGACAAGGACGGATTAAAAATTTACACCACCCTCGATGCCACCATGCAGCAATATGCCGAAGAGGCCCAACGTGAATATATGCGTAACCTGCAGGTGCAGTTCAATGAACAGTGGAAGGGGGTTAGCAGGTGGAAAAATATCAAGAATTTCAAATTGTTACTTGACCAGGGTATGTTTCGTTCAGATCGTTGCAGGCAACTCCAATTGCAGGGAAAATCTGAAGACGAGATAAGACAGAACTTTGATACGCCTGATAGCCTGACGCTTTTTACCTGGAGGGGAGAGGTCGATACGCTAATGAAACCTATCGATTCAATTGTGTTCACTAAAATGACGCTACGGAACTCTTTAATGAGTATGGACCCAACTACCGGATACGTAAAAGCATGGGTAGGTGGCACAAATTTCGAACATTTTAAATATGACCAGGTAAAATTAGGTACCCGGCAGGTAGGTTCAACCGCAAAACCCTTTACTTATGCTGTCGCCATTGAAAATGGGTTTTCACCGTGTATGGAAGTTGACAATGTGCCGGTAACTATAACGGGTTACGGTGACCCATATACCCCCGGGCTATTTTCAAACGATCTGATTTCTGGTACTATAACTTTGCGAAAGGCTTTGGGATGGTCCCAGAACTATGTGGCTGCTTATGTAATGAAAGAGGTAACGCCTGTACCAGTAATGGAATTAATTAAAAAAATGGGCGTTACGAGCTATGTACCCCCGTACCCTTCCATAGTCCTCGGTTCTTTTAACGCGTCAGTATACGACATGACCGGCGCGTATTCAGTATTTGTAAATCATGGCACATGGACAGAACCTACCTATTTATTACGTATAGAAGATAGAAACGGGAACGTGATTTATAGCCGTACTCCAAAAGTTGTACAGGCAATGGACGCGCAAACCGCTTATGTAATGACTTACATGCTTAAAGGGGTTATTGAAGACGGTACCGGGTCAAGGTTGCGGAATAAATATGGTTTAACTAATCCAATTGGCGGCAAAACAGGTACAACTCAGGATCAATCAGATGGCTGGTTTATCGGTATAACACCTCAGTTAGTTACCGGGGTTTGGACTGGCTGCGAGGACCGCGATATACATTTCCGTTCAACTCGACTTGGTGAAGGCGCTAATTCCGCGTTGCCGATTTTTGCCCTGTTTATGAAAAAGGTTTACGCAAACGAATCCTTAGGTATTAAGAAAAATGTCGATTTTGATCCTCCAAAATCACCACTAACCATTACACTTGATTGTTCCCAATATAAACAGCAGCAACAGGGAACAAGTGATGTTGATAAAAAACTAGGGTTCTGATAGACGCTCATTTGTTCAACGGCATAGCAGATTTACAAAGTTTTAAAAACTTCGTAAATCTTTCTTATCATTTATGGAGAGATTCGATTATAGAGAAGCCTTAAAAAACATACCGCATAAGCCGGGAGTTTACCAGTTTTGGGATGATGGGCAGGAATTGATCTACATAGGGAAAGCTAAAGATCTTCGTAACCGGGTAAACTCCTATTTTAATAAAGACATTAATGTAAATGCCAAAACGAGGGTGCTGGTTTCAAAAATCAGGAATATCACTTTCACTATTGTCGATACGGAAGTTGATGCCTGGCTGCTGGAAAACAGCATGATAAAAAAGTACCAACCCCGGTACAATGTCATGCTAAAGGACGATAAAACGTACCCCTGGATCATCATAAAGAACGAGAATTTCCCGCGTATATTCTGGACCAGGCGGATCGTAAGGGATGGATCGAAATACCTGGGTCCTTATGCGTCTGTGAGCATGATGCATAATATATTAGGGCTTATTAAAGAAATATACCCTCTTCGTACCTGTAACCTTCCACTTACCAGACAAAACATAGAAAAAGGTAAATTCAAAGTGTGCCTGGAGTACCAGTTAGGCAATTGTAAAGGGCCTTGTCAAAACTACCAGTCGGAGGATGATTATAACAACAGTATTGAAGAAATAAAAGATATATTGTATGGCAAAATTGGGACTGTACTCCGTAAACTCAAAGCGGACATGGACCAAGCGGTGGCCGATTTAAATTATGAATACGCCCACCGTTTAAAAAGAAAATTTGAGTTGCTCGAAAATTACCAGAGCAAATCAACCATTGTTAACTCTTCGATTACTGACGTAGATGTATTTAGTATCGCCTCAGAAGATAAGTATGCGTTTGTAAATTATTTAAAGGTTATGAATGGCACTGTTATTCAAACGCAGACTATCGAACTAAAAAAACGCCTTGATGAAAGCGATGAGGAATTATTAACCCTGGCTATTATCGAATTCAGAAGCAGGTATGAAAGTAATTCGAAAGAAATTATTGTACCATTTGACATCGATATTGAAGACGGCACCATAAAATTTACCGTACCTAAATTGGGTGAAAAAAGAAAGCTGCTTGATTTGTCGCAAAAAAATGTGCAGTTCTTTAAAAAAGAAAAAATAGATCAGTATGAAAAGTTAAACCCTGAAGTAAGGACGGAACGCCTGCTTGCCCAAATGATGAAAGATTTAAGGATGAACCAATTACCCAGGCACATCGAGTGTTTTGATAATTCAAACTTCCAGGGCAAATATCCAGTTTCGGCAATCGTAGTTTTTAGAGATGGTAAACCCTCCAAAAAAGACTATCGCCACTTCAACGTAAAGACGGTTGAGGGTCCGGATGATTTCGCGACTATGGAAGAAGCCGTTTTTCGCCGTTACAGGCGCATGCTGGACGAAGCTACCGAACTTCCCCAACTAATAGTAATTGACGGTGGTAAAGGACAATTGTCTTCAGCAATAAAAAGTCTTAAATTATTGGGCATTGAAAAGCAGGTTACTATAATAGGTATTGCCAAACGCCTTGAAGAGTTATATTATCCCGGTGACCAATATCCGTTATATCTTGATAAAAAATCGGAAACGTTAAAAGTGATACAGCATTTACGGGATGAGGCACATCGTTTTGGTATTACCTTTCACCGCAAAAAGAGGAATAAAGGCACTCTGGTCACCGAACTTGAATTAATTGAAGGCATCGGGAAAACAACGGCCGAAAAGCTATTGAAACACTTTAAATCGGTTAAAAAAATCCGTGACGCAAACACTGAAGAATTGAAGGAAGTGGTCAATATTAAACAGTCAAAAGCTATTAGTGAGTATTTTGGAAGCGGATCGTTAGAAGCCGGAGATCAGATGTCAGAGATGCGAGATTAGAGACCGGAGGTTGAGACTTTTTCCTGATACTAACAAAAAAGCCCGTTCACATTTACAAATGAAAGGGCTTTTTATATGTATTGAGGTTTAAAACTAATCTCTGAACTCCAACGCTAATCTCTAAAACTAATATTGCCACAAATTAAGTTCCCAGTCCATCAATTCCTTTTTGATCCGTTCGGCTTCATATAATTTGTCAATTCCGTCTTTGTAATCCTTTATACGCTCATCCCTATCATTTGATTCTTTCACAATATAACTGGTAAACAGCCTTTTCATAAAAACGTCATCAAAACTTAAACCAGTGGCATCGCTTCTTCTGCTCACAACTTCCTTGGTTGCTAAAAGCTGCCTTGCATCGGGGAAATAAACCCAGAAAGCAGGCTGGAATTCGTTATGGTTTTCCTTAATTGGTACCATTGGCGCTATCCCAACTATTCGCGGTTCAAAAACAGAACGTTGCTTATCAAAAATCCAATCTTCTTTTATGCGGAACTTTAAAATGCTGTCAGGGGTAAAAACACCCGCAACAATTGTGGTGGTTTTGTTATGGTTTGCATCGTAAGTGTCCTGGGCCACGTTTGGAACTAATGCGTTCCTGGCTTCAGCCGCCGTTAAAGGTTTTGAAAACGCATCGCCGTCAACATCCTCCGGCCGACCGGTCGTTGCGTCATATGCCGTTAGTTCCCCGGCAGCTATTGCGTCCAGCAATACAGTAATCAGGTTCTGTTTGGGAGATGCCAAATACTGGTTCATTTTTTCCCGCACATCAATTTCACGCCAAACGCGTTTCTGAAAAGCCACATCCACCTCGCGTAGGAAAGGGTAAGGTGTTACCCTGGCGTTTACTATATCACTTTTAGTATAATATCCGTCACGCGGCCTGTCAAAGTGCTTTGCAGGCACCGTCGCTACCACTTTTTTCGAGGTGTCTGCTACTGGCGGAGGAGGAGTGTTGTTCACCACCGGGGCCGGTTGCGTTTGATGAACAGGCTTTCTGACCAGCTTTTTTTTGCGCTTTTGCTGTGCATAAGATGCTATACAGGCCAAACAAAGTATAACAATTAAAATTCCTTTTTTCATATCAATTTAATTTGCACTTAAAACTATAGCGTCGAGGCCCCGTTGGGTACCATCAGGCCCAACAGCAATAATATCTTTAAAAACTACGGTTGAACCTGGTGTAACGGAGCTTAGCAGGGACCTCATATCACTCGTTAATTCACTCCCGTTACCTGTCTTTATAACGGCGTCCTGCCGAGGTTTAATCACCAATAACGTAAAATGTGTAATGTTAAATTTCGCGTCAAATTCAAAATTTTCGAGTATCGCGAACAAATAGGCTTGCGCCCTGATATTAACTGCGCTCACGTTTCCACCACTTTTTCCGGCAAACTCCGCTTTGGGGTCCGGAATACGTTTAACCCGGAACAATGTACTTCCTAAAAAAGACGTTTTTCCAGGTGTTAAATCGCCGGATACGCTGACAGTAGCTGTTCCCAAAGCATTAACCGTTGCTGTATAATGACCGCCAGAACCGCTTAGACTTCCATCTCCCCCAGATATGGTAACCTTAAGTTTTTCTTTCGGGACCCCCGGGGCCGATACTGAAACCGGGTTGGGCACACCTATATATAAAACATTCATTTTATCGGGAGATACCACAGCCGAGGGTCTTGCAACCTGGTAGGTTTGTGGCGGGGTTGTGTATTCCTTCACGGTCCCATCAGTTTGCTTTACCCTAATTCTACCAGTCCATGTATGAATACCTTCACTCCCGGTACTTCCGTTATAAATACCTTTACCATCTTGTGTTGGCACCGGGCTACCATCAACAGTTATATCGGGCGCTAACTTCGAATCAGATGCAGTTAAAAAAACCTGCGCGGTGTAAGACTGGCCAACCAGCACATAACTTGTTGGCGCCACAGCTACTGCATCAAATCTGTCGAGATGTACAGGCGACTTGCTTGCTTCTGCCAATATCTTGCTTACAACTTCGTTTTCTGCGTTTTTAGTATCAGCTTGAATTTTTACAAAGGCGGTCATGGCAGCTCCCATAGGTATACCTTCACCAAAATTTGCCTCTTCCCAGTTTTTATCAGCGAACCCGTTTCTGTGTGGCGGCGCAATTGCTTGTAAAGGAAGTTCGACCCCAATACGGTCGTTTGCATTCATCAGGTTAAGCAACCCTTTCGTGGTCGCATCTATTTTTTTGTGCAGATCAAAAGCATTTTTTCTCCTGTCTACCATCAGGTCAACCGATTCATCCAAATTTTCACGCCCCTCATAATCTCCGATGCTTTCGCTGATCCCACCCGTTTCGGCAACCATAATTTTTTTAAGCGAGTCTACATACTTATCGAGTGCGTCAGCCAGGCCACGCGCCTTTTTGGCCCTTTCGTATATTTGGGTTATTTGCGGAGTGGGCGCCTTCAGGGTTGTTTGCTCGAAATCAGAGAATTCATTAGTGATACCGGTTTGAACATTGGTTTTTGAAGCGGTTAAACTATCACTGATATGTTTAAATGCATCAAGTAAACTATCCGGTACGTCAAGGGCTATTAAACCCAATAACACCAGGTATAGAATACCGATCATTCGTTGTCTTGGGGTCTGTTTGCCTCCAGCCATTTGCTTTGAATGTTAGTTTTTAATTATCAAACTTTATCACTAATTATTGACGTGGCTGGTTCATTGCCGAAAGCATGTTGCCATATATTGCATTTAATGACGACAAATTCTTGGCTAAACGGCTCACCTCATCTTTAAATTGTTTAGAATCATTTAATGATTCATTAAAGTTTGACATTGTTAATGACAGGTTCTGGTAAAATTTGTTCATTGCTTTCAAATGAGCGCTTGAATCCTGCAATTCCAATTCATAAACAGCATTTAATGATGAAAGGTTCCTCGCCATTACATTTATCTGCTCATGATATGTTTTTGAATCGATGTTTGTGCTTGCTAATTCAGCAAAGTTTGATGCCGCCTTTTCAAAAGCCGTATTTAAGCTGTCATAACTCGCGGTCGCTTGTTTCACTTTGTTCGTAAACGCAATAGTAGCATCGCCTGCATCGGTAACGCGCGATATTGAATTTACCTTGTCACCAAATGTCCTGAGGCCGTCGGCAAGGCTGCCTATTAATTGGGGACCAATTTTTGCATCCTCGAGCATTTTATCTAAAGCAGCAGTACTTGAAAAACCACTGCCGCCGCCAATTACCTTACCTGATGATTTTGGTAATTCACCTTCAAAATCTTCGCTAAGTTCGGGATAAGCGCGTGCCCAGTCATAATCTCTGCTTTCTCTCTGGAAACCTAGAAGAAAGAACAACGTAGCTTCCGCTCCTAATCCTATTGATATAAAAATTCCACCATAGGGCCAGTGCTGAATTTTAAATAACAATCCAATAATAACCACGGTTGCACCCCATGACACAATATTATTAATTCCGTAAGGTTGTTTCTTTCCAGCCATAATAATTTAATAAAAGAAGTAATTTTAGTTTATAATTTATCGTTTGTCTTTAATATCGCGTCCAAGGAAATGTGTTACGCAACGGAAACCGATATACGATTTCGCAGTATCCTGGTATTCATAAGTCCTGGTTGAATTTTGAAGAAAATATCCTACGTCTTTCCATGAACCGCCGCGGACCACTTTACGTTTTAAAACTGGAGGGTCATTCGGCTTAGCTTCATAATCAAATGTTGGAGCAAGGTCATTAACAAACGTTGTTGCAGACTCATTGAAGGCTGATGCAGTCCATTCTGCTACGTTGCCGGCCATATTATAAAGGCCATAGTCATTTGGAAAATACGATTTTACGTTAACTGTATAAGCTCCCCCGTCATCGGTGTAATTGCCACGGCCAGGTTTAAAGTTTGCCAGCAAACACCCCTTTGCATTTTTTATATATGGACCGCCCCAGGGATAATCGGTACCTATCCTGCCGCCTCTTGCAGCATATTCAAACTCAGTTTCGGTCGGCAATTCATATGGAGCGCGATCAGCTAAATGCCTTGAATGCTTGTACGCGTCATTATATCGTGTACGCCACATATTAAATGCGCGGGCCTGTCTCCAGGTTACGCCTACTACCGGATAATTACGAAAAGCAGGGTGCGAAAAATAAGCTTGGGTCATCGGTTCGTTGGCGGCATATGAAAAATCACTCAGCCAAACCAGCGTATCCGGGTAAACGGGAACCGTGTCACGGAATATAAAATCAGAACGTTTTTTTGTTTTGTCATGATGATATTCCGCCGCGTTACGCAGAATCACCTGCGCATAATTGTATTTCAGCAACCGGACGTCCAGTTCATTCTGGTCAAATATGCGGTCATCGCCCTGGTAAAACATTCCCTGCAATTTAGCATTGGCAGCAGCAGCTGTAGCTCCCTTTTTGGGGCTCATAACCGGGTATTTTTTTACATAGTTCCAGTTAATATATTTTTTTCCGCTCGGATTTGCAGGGGCGCCCTTTGCAGGCTGTAAAAAATATTTTGGGTCGTTAAGGTAATTGGTAATAGCAATGGAATCACGCACCCAGTTTACAAATTTTCTGTACTGACTATTTGTGATTTCGGTTTGATCCATAAAAAACGGCGGAATAGTCACCTGTTTTGTTTGGGCAATTTGAGAAAATGTAACATCCTGGTCTGTTTGTCCCATTAGGAATGACCCGCCCGGAATATAAACCATCCCATAGGGAACTTCAGCCCGGAAAGATTTTTGCGCAACCCCCGTTAACTCACCCCTGTCTCCCCCGTTGCTGCAACCGCCTAACACTACCACGCCTGCAAGCGCTATCAATAAGTATATCTGCTTCATAATAAAATCAAAATTCAGTGTTTATTGTCATACCCAATAAGTGCCCCGAATATATTAAATTTACTTTATCTAATTGCAAAAAAGGAATCTATTAGTTAAAAATATTTTTGAAAAGGGCTTTTAAATGCCCGGATTCGCATGATTTACCTATCTTTTAAATAAATAAATCATAAATAAACTTGAATGTTTATACGCTAAATCTTAACAATTGTTACATGTATAAGGGTACCGGGATACTATTTTTATCGAAATTACTTGTTTACCTGCTTTACATACTGTTCTATTGCCATTGTCATTGACGGTGCAACAGGAGTAGGCGCGGTAATATCGAGAAATAGCCCTGCTTCCATTACAGCTTTATGGGTGGTGGCGCCGAAAGCCGCAATTCGGGTATTGTTTTGTTTAAAATCAGGGAAATTTTTGTACAGCGATTGTATGCTTGAGGGACTAAAAAATGCAATCACATCATAAAAAACATCAGCAAGGTCAGATAAGTCACTGCAAACTGTCCTGAAAAGTACGGCCGGCGTAAAATTGTACCCGTTTTCTATGAGAAATTTCTGCGTCTCTTCAGCTGCAACGTCTGAACAAGGATAGAGAAATTTTTCGCCGGAGTGTTTTTTCAATACTTCTGCCAGGTCTGTAGCCGTTTGCTTGCCAAAGAAAATCTTCCTTTTGCGGTATTGGATATATTTTTGCAAATATAGCGCTATGGTTTCCGAAAGGCAGAAATATTTCATTTCTACCGGCACTTCAAAACGCATTTCTTCACAAATCCTGAAAAAGTGATCTGCAGAATTACGGCTTGTAAAAATTACGGCGGTGAAATCTGCAAGGTTCGTTTTTTCTTTGCGAAAGTCTTTTGCTGGCACACCTTCAACATGAATAAATGACCTGAAATCAATTTTCAAATTAAGCTTTTTTGAAAGCTCGGCGTACGGGTTCTTATCATTTTCAGGTTTGGGTAAAGTAACCAATATACTTTTTACCTTTTTTTTTCTCTCTTCCAAAATCAATTCGTGTAACTGCCTAAAAACTATATATTAAGTGCCTTAATCAAAATTAAAATAGGGCAAATTTCGAGGGCACAAAGATAGATAAATAAATAAAATTTATGAAATCGAAAATTTGAAATCACATTTACGCTGTTTCGTAAATATTGCCAGAAAAATATGATGGCGACAAATACCAGGGTACTGTCCTGCAATAAGGGTATAAACCGGGTATCAAGTAAACTGTAACATACAACAAACCACAAAAGAAGAAAAGTGATGTTGAAATAGGTTAAGTTTATGATACCGATATATTCGCTGACAAGGCGGTCACGGTCAAAAATAAATCCAATAAATTTTAATACTATAAACTTAAGGGCAAATAATAACCCAATTACAACAGAAAGTGTAATAAAAAGATTAAAACCGCTAATATTATAATAAATCTTCCTATCGCCGGAAATCTCGCTTAAAACAAGGCCAAAGGTTAAGTTGAACAACAGAAATAAACCTACGCTGGCCCACGAATTGATCAGGCCGCCTTCTCTATCAGCTTGCGCGAAGGCCTGTTTATTATAAAATGAGCGCATTACATTTTTGATTTCTTTGCTGAAAAAGAGGTTCAACAAAGCTGTATACAATAATAGGCCGAGGATGACCTCGATTATCCAGGGATCACGGGATTTACGGATCTGCCCGCTTCTTAAATTCGCTTTGGGCTTTTCATGAGATTGAATAAGGTAGGATATTGCAAATATACTGTCATTGAATAATTTGCCCTGAAACTGCCCGGCATATTTTGGATTCGGCTTCAAATAAAACATTGCTGTTGAATCCTCTATAAATCGCTGCCTTTTAGCACGCTCAAAAGAAATTGAATCGGCAGCCTTAATATTTTCGGCTTTAATTTTTGCTGACTGCGCACTGTCATCCTGTTTTGTTAAGGCAGACCCATGCCGTGCGTAAACATCAAAACAACAAACTGATATAATTAGTAAGCAAATAAAAGTAAAACGCATTTTGTACAATGACGTAACCTGTTATATTTCTGCAAAAATACTGTAATTATTGGTTGTTTGACTAAGTAATTGTTTCGTTTTCTTAATTTTTAAATTACTTACAAATCCGACAAAATAAATTCCGGTTAAAATTTAAAAAAAATGCAACGACCGCTCACATCTTGCATTAGTGGAGTAGAAAAACAAATTTTAACACATTTAATCTCTTTCTTATGATAACTGACAGGACGTACTTTTTTAAAACAAACCTTCCCTTTTTCATAAGCTTTGCCATTGTTTTGTTACCTCAGGTAATACTTGCACAAGGAGGAATTTTTGATACGGTAAAAGCGACCTTTAAACATTCAAAAATAGCAGGAGGCTCGGCAGCGGTAATAAGAAACGGGCTACTGCTTTGTTCATTAAATTATGGTTATTCAGATATAGAACAACAAAAGCCAATTTTAGCGGGTACAACATTTAACATTATGTCACTATCTAAAAATTTTATTGCCTGTTCTGTTATGCAGTTGGTGAATAAAAAACAAATAAACCTCGATGAACCGGTGACGCATTATATTAGCAATCTGCCAAAAAAATATGATAGTGTTAAAGTATACCAGATGCTTAACCATAGTTCCGGAGTGCCGGACTATGTTCATGTAAGTGGGTATATGCAGCAGGCAAATAAAAAACAAAGCCCTTTGGAACTACTGTCCACTATACTAAACTATCCGCTTGAATTTACTCCGGGCACAAAAAGCAGTTATAGCAACTCCAATTATATATTATTGGGGTTGATGGTTGAAAACGTAAGCCATGAAACGCTCGGCGATTATTTGCGAAAAAACATTTTCGCCCCCCTCGACATGGAGCACACTTACCTGGATGATGGTTTAGCCACCGATTTAAATAAAGCAAAGGGCTATGCGCTGCAAAACGGTCAGTTAATTTACCAGCCACCGTTAGACCCTTCACAGTACTGGGCTGCGGGTGGTATTGTGAGTACTGTGAACGACCTCATTTTATATAATAAAGCGTTAAAATCAGGTAGAATAGTTCCTTTGTATATACTGACTCAAATGATGATGGCAACTAAACTGGAGGACGGCTCATACGGAGATTATGGTTTTGGATTTGAACTGATGCAAACCCCCGGGCTGGAAATTGCCGGCAACACAGGGGCGGGCCTAGGGTACAATGCAGCATATATTAATTTCTTAAAAGACAGCATTACTGTCATTGTGCTCACTAACACAAGCAACGGAAACAGTGCGACGATTGCTAAAAAAATTCATGATATTTTGGTTCCCGATAAGAAGTCGGCCGTTCGTGACCCTCAGGACCGCCTTGATTCAATTGTTTCAAAAGTATTCCGCTCAGCTGTAAAAGGCAATAGTGACCCGCAAAACTTTGAGAACGCTGAAACGTATGAAAAATTCAAACAAAATGCTGTTGCTTTTATACAACAGCAAGGCGGTTTATTAAGCCTTGAACAGAATGGCCAAAAAGTAAACCCTGAATCAATTGTTCGCAGATATAAAATAAATTTCGAACATAATAGTACAATTTGGGTCATAATTTTTTCGAAAGGTGAAAAAATTATTGCGGCAAACCACATGTAACAGTAATAATTTGGGTGGCTTGATTTCCCATAAAATATAGCTCAATATGGATTAGCCCGACTATCGTATCTTTGGCAGATGGCCGGTATCTATATTCATATTCCTTTTTGCAAACAGGCATGTCATTATTGCGATTTTCACTTCAGCACTTCAATAAAATATAAGGATGACGTTTTACAGGCGCTTGTTAAAGAGATAGCCCTGCAAAAAAAATACCTTAACGGTGAAACAATAGAAACCATTTATTTCGGCGGAGGCACACCGTCCTTATTAAGCGCTAACGAAATAAACTTAATTACCGAAACAATAACAAATTTACATTCAGTTACGGGAAATGCAGAAATAACACTAGAAGCAAACCCGGACGATCTGGATAAAGAGAAGTTACATTCATTGCGGCATACGGATATAAACCGATTAAGTATAGGTATCCAGTCTTTTTTTGATGAAGACCTGCAATGGATGAACCGGGCCCATCACAGTAATGAGGCAGAGATTTCGGTAAAAGCAGCCCAGGATGCCGGGTTTGAAAATCTAACGATCGACCTGATTTATGGGTATCCATTATTAAATGATCAAAAATGGAGGCATAATATAAGTAGCGCATTTGAATTGGCTGTTCCCCATATTTCAGCTTACTCTATGACAGTTGAACCAAAAACCGCATTGGCATCATTCATTAAAAAGAAAAAGCAGCCTGCCCCGGATGATCAGCAGAGCGCTGAACAATTTATTTCATTAATGGGCGCTATGCAGGAACATGGGTTTGAACATTATGAAATCTCAAATTTTTGCAAACCAGGGCATTATTCAAGGCATAATTCCAGCTATTGGAAAGGCGTAAAGTATCTTGGTATCGGCCCGTCGGCGCATTCCTATAATGGTGAAACACGGCGGTGGAACATTGCTAACAATGCTAAATACATTCATGCTTTAGAAAATGGTGAAATATCTTTTGAAATGGAGCAATTGACCGAAAACGACCGCTTGAACGAATATATAATGACATCATTGCGGACCATGTGGGGGCTTGATTTAGAAACATTAAATTCAATAGCGCCAGCATCGGCTGATAAACTGCTTGCAACGGCAAAATGTTTTTTTGATAATGGATGGCTGTATCAAAAAGACAAGGTAGTTTATCTTTCCAAAACTGGTAAACTATATGCAGATAATATCGCTTCAGACTTATTTTTTTAAATATTGTTTTTGTTTGCTTATTTCATAAGCAGCCGGTATAAAAAAAACATGCTGCTTATAAAAACCAGATTTTTTGTTTCCCCGTATCTTCCATCAAATAACAAACATCATCCCATGAAAAAATTAATTATCGCGGCCATTGCATTAGTAGCTATTGCAATTGCGCCCAAAGCAAATGCACAGGATCCAATGGTTGGCGGTGCAGCCATGTTTCCAACAAAAAACATTGTTGAAAATGCAGTAAACTCAAAAGACCACACAACACTGGTTGCAGCTGTAAAAGCAGCCGGTTTGGTTGAGACATTAGAGTCTGCAGGCCCTTTCACTGTATTCGCGCCAACCAACGAAGCTTTTGACAAGTTACCTGCCGGAACAGTTGACAACCTGGTAAAACCAGAAAACAAAGCCACTTTAACCAAAATTTTAACTTATCATGTTGTTGCTGGCCGTTTAAGTTCAGAAGATCTGTGGGCAAAAGTAAAAGCAGGCGACGGAAAAGCTGATTTAACTACAGTTGAAGGCGGTACTTTAACAGTAATGGCAAAAGGCAAAAAATTATACCTTGTTGATGAAAAAGGCGACAAGTCATGGATCACCATTGCTGACGTATTTCAAAGCAACGGCGTTATTCACGTAATAAATACAGTTGTAATGCCTAATTAAGAAGCTGCTAGCCATTAGCCTTTAGCTATTAGCTTTTCAAAAAGATAGTCCAGGCTAAAAGCTAATAGCTATAAGCTAAAAGCTATTTAACTACCTATAAACATTGGCCCGGTTGCAGTACGCGCCGGGCTTTTTTGTCAGATAATTATCAAAACAATATTCAATATTTTTGAGTTAGCGCTATTGAATTATTTTTACATGTTAAATAATTGTAAACATGAGCCTGATTCTTAAACCAATTGATCAAGTCGATATTATCAATAAAGAGGACTTTATCAGTAATTATTTAAACCCGCGCAAGCCTCTTATTATACGTAAAGCAACTGAATATTGGCCTGCATTACAAAAATGGACCTTTGACTATATGAAAGAAACTGTTGGCGATAAGGTGGTCCCGCTTTATGACAGTTCAAAAGCAGACCCATCAAAACCGATTAACGCCGCTGCTGCCGAAATGAAATTTGGCGATTATATCGACCTCATACAAAAAGAACCCACCGATCTGCGTATATTCTTATTCGATCCTATAAAATATGCCCCTGAATTATTGGATGATTACCGTTCGCCAACAAACCTGATGGGTGGGTTTTTAGACAAATATCCTAATATGTTTTTTGGCGGCGCCGGGTCGGTAACATTTTTACATTATGACATTGATCTCGCCCATATATTCCATACGCATTTTAACGGGAGCAAACATGTTGTTTTATTTGATCAAAAATGGAGCCACCGCCTTTATTGCATCCCGTTTGCCACTTATGCGCTGGAAGATTACGATATTGAGAAACCTGACTTTAAAAAATTCCCGGCGCTAAATG
>Ga0302185_10001341_pt1 | contig 17416 bp, 18 predicted proteins | sample II_Bog_E1_1_FD_200231 | JGI IMG/M metagenome (GOLD analysis project Ga0302185, IMG submission 200231) | Peat permafrost microbial communities from Stordalen Mire near Abisko, Sweden - II_Bog_E1_2 | ecosystem: Environmental > Terrestrial > Soil > Wetlands > Peat | place: Sweden: Abisko... | reverse complement strand
TCTGTTCCTTTGTTGCCCTTCTTGTTGTCTGTTTTGCTATTGATAGTGAAAATGGCGTACAGTTCTTTTGGTAGCTTTACAAAGTGATAGAGTTTATCTGCCTCATCATTGAATATTTCCAAACTCATGTTGTCTGTTTTATCAATAATAACTAAGACAATATCAAAAAAAACGGCGATTCGCTCCCAATCATCATTATAATGTTCACATACAATCTTGATGAAATCGCATTTGTTTTCATCTTGAAAGAATAACATGGACATTAGATAGTATTTTGGGACTCCACCCTTGGAAACAGTATACTTTTTGCTTTTAATTGCCCGCTTGATTTCATCTACATTGTCCTTTGACCCATGAGATGCTATTAACCTATTACCAAACCCACTCTCCAAATCTAATTTATATTCTTCGTCTATATGCCATGGATCTTCCTCTAACTCAAATAATGCGTTATAAAGGCGATCTTCAGACAAGTATCTATTTTTGATACAGGCCCAAAACTTAAACCTGCCCTCTTTGTCGTCTCTGTTTATAAACAATTGGTGTAAAATATAAGCAATGTCATCTAATCTAGCATGTTCAATATCTTTTACAAAAACACTTATGAGATACATATAGGATGGGTAGTTCTTAATTGTTTCATAAATATGATAATACAAACTCGCTACACCTTTGGTCGTCAGGTTCTTTTTACTCATAATTTTCTGGCTCGTTTCTGAATATCTGATTGTTTCATGGACAGATATACTCCCCTCTCAAACGGTGTTAAATCTTCATTCTCAAGGAAAGTATCTCGAATATCGTTTGAATCAGGTGCACTCTTGATATCCGGGTGAAAATTGTCAATATCAAAAAACTTATCATTCCTAACATCCTTGTCCTTTTTTAACTGTAATAAACAATGGAGTTGGGTATCCCTCACTATCATGACATATTGGATCTCTATTTTCTTCTGAATCAATTTATCATATAACTCTTGATGAGATAAACCACATCGATGATAAGTCAACAAGAAGTTTTTGCAGTTGATTCGGAATTTTTTGTTATTGGATGCCATGATTTATAAATAGGTGTTTAATACTCTCAATAAATCTGACTTGACAAATTTTTGTAAATGTGAATCACATTGGACATCTTGCCTCAAGGAACACAGAAAAATCATACTCATGACCCGTGTGGTATGCAATTCCCGGATCTCGTTCCATATGGTTTGTTTTCTGGAAGCGACCAGGTTAGTTTGGTGTAGACTTATCTCCTTGATGGAAGAATGAAAGGGGATACGGAGATTCAGATGCATATTTATCCGGCCACACATATTGAATTCCAATATCTCGATCACTGAATCCTGATGAACAAGATACTCTAATGAGCGATTGGTCAAGTTATTCATAGACAATGAAATATGCTTGAGTTTCGCCGTGTCCCACCCAATAATACATTCATCATCTATATTATCATTGTTGCTGAGATGTAACTCAACTATACCGCTCTTCTTGAATGCACCACGAAATAACATGAAAGCCTCATTGGATAATCCAGTGTTTGTCAAATTCAAGCTCCTGAGAGAGGACAATTCAATAGCATCGGACATGGACTTGGCATTCCTGATGGAGAACAGTCGTGAATTGTTCGATATATCCAAAAATTCGACATCGGCGGTCAAACTCTTGAACAATTTGTTGGCGGCTTGTTTTCTCAGTCCGATGGATGATAATTGCAATGTCTTTATATGAATGACAGTGTCCATGAGTTTCATGAGACTGCGGTTGTTCTTGAAATGAGTATTGACCAGTTCTAATTTTTCGAGTCCACCTAACGATCTAATGGCATCGATCAAATATATGCGATCATTGGGACAGAGAGATCGTTGATTGTCGATACTCAACTCCTTCAAACTATTACTCCCAGTGATGCAATCGAGAAAGGATTCCCAGTCACGAGTACCATTATAAGAAACATCGGTGATACTTAAATGTAAGGCGGTTTCCAATCTGCATTTATATTGTTGAATGTAACCTTGGTCAATTTTGACAAAGGCTATCCACATTTGTGATTTTTTTTATGAGAATAGTTCCGAATGCCACCCTTGATGCAATTTGTCTACACTTGTCATACTCTTTGTTAAGGAAATAGGCATGTGCTTTACACCATCTATCCTTCCATCTCACGGTGTTGTATTCCGAGGTGTCGTGTTCCAGATAGGTTTGGACAGCAAAGATGATGAGGTTTAGGATTTCGTCCTGAGTGGAAGATTTAAATGCGAATTCAAAGGTTGATGGCTTGCTATATTCCACTTCACATACCTTGTACCTCTGTAGATCCATTTCAATATTAAATAGTTGTTCTGTGTTATACCATGAGAATGCCCCATAGACATAGAGAATAATGTAGCGAACATAGGGGCATTTTTTGAAATATACCCAGTCTCCGGTAAACAGTGATGTATCTTTATAGCAAACGGCTCTCATGGCATTTGTCCTGTGGGATTGGCCATACAGATAGGTTTTGTATAGATCATCAAAATTGATAAACATGAGCCAGGAAATGTCCATATCTAGTGGTAATCGGAGTAATTGGGCGATGGATTCAGTTAACAGTCCACTCCTGGCCCTCTGTTGATATTGAAACCATTTGAAGATCACTACCCCAGCTCTTGCTCTGCATATTTCAATGTATTCGCCCCAAGATACCATCCCAAATCTGTCATACTCGATCAATTTGAAATACAAGAAGGCGATGTCAGCTAGTATCCCGATATCCTCCCTCTGATGAGACGAACGTAGATTATGTAATAGGACTAGTCCGTGTTTAGGATCAGGATGAAACCCAAGACAGTCGTGGATGTATTTAGGTAAACACATGGAATAGAGATAGAGATGTAAGATGGCTTTGACTAGTAACATGGTATTGGAAGTATTTTTAGTGTCATATAATAATTTGATGAATGGTCTATATCCCCTAGTGGACGTCTTTGTGATTCTGATATGGCATAGGATACCTGTCCATAGCATGCTCCATTCGTCTCCGATCTTTTCCATATCCATGACCATTTGTTCATCTAGTGGTTTGCCAGGATTGACCAAATGAGAAAGACACATGGTCAAGCACTCCACAAATCTAGGGTCGGTGTTTTGCCACATTTATGGAATTTATTGTGATTGACTTTTACCACTGGAAGAGGATCAGGGAACATGTTGGGATTGGTGATATATTAGAATTGTCCAGAGATAATGAGAGGCTGGTGACTATAAATAAACCGGTTGTGTTCTATCATAGAATTCATTCTAATGATTTATATGGCGATAAGAAGAAAGTACTTGCGTTATATGTTGTAGAGAGATTTAATAGAGGACAATTGTTATCAGATACTGTACTCCAAGGGGTAAATCAGCAAACTCCTCCCTTCGCTGTGATGATTAAAAAGTACGAGGATGTGAAATATGATGAAAAATTCTTCAAGACTAAATGGACCTCCTTACTTGATCCATGGGCTAAAATTCTGAGGATAGATTCGAACATGGATAAATATCAAGATGCATTTGACCATATTACTGATTGTATCTTGAATGGAACTAGAACAATTGGATTAATGCAAGCTCTATTACAGAAAATGGGATTGGATTTTGTGATGGATGATGGATTAACAAAGAAGATGAAAGAGACTCCAGTATTTGAACCTAAATTACAAACCAAAGAAACAGTCGAGTCGTTGCCGCGCCTAAAGAAAGATGATGAATTGAGTTTAGCTAATTGCGTCAAACTCCGTCACCCTTGTTGTATATTTATCCACATCGCCCATGGGAGAATGAACCTGGATATTCCTCATGCTTATGTGTCCTTACCAATGAAAGAAGAGTTAACTGATTTAAGTATATCAGGATGTCAGAAGATTATAACCCATTATACCTTTGCTGTCCAGGCTGCTTTTGAGGAATTGGCATCATGGTGTGACGGAAGTTCAAAGGGGAATTTCAATATGTATGAGTGTATAGTTAGCGGTAAACGAGACCAAATATATAATTGTTTGAATACATGCTTGTCTCAGTTCATCAGGAAGTTCCATGTAGATAATCCAAGAGTCAATGTAGTTACAAATGTGTCATTGGCTACTCGACAAGCAGAAATGAATCGAGCATTGGAAATATTGATGTTTTTGCTTAAGAAGCACACGAGAACACAATCTTCTTCAATGATATCTTATAATTCATTATTTTAATCACAAATTTAATGTTTTCCTCGTTCAGGCATTTTCCATCCGTGGCTGACAATAAACACAAACTGAATGATAAGACGCGTAAATTATATGAAGAGTTCAAGAGTAAATGCAAGGGAGACAATGATTTGGCAAAATTGGCCATCTTATGTTTGTTAACCCTGTCAAATCACATTGAAGTGTACAATATATTCAAAGACAGCCAAGGAGAAAGTCCCAATTATGATTATATAAAGGCTAAATGCGAAGAAATTGTAGGACAAGTGGAGGATAGGCAAACACATCAACCTTACAATAACCCTATATATGAACAATGTATTGAGTTGAAGTGTAAGGAGATTGCAGCCAGTAAAGATTCAACTGGGAATTGGACAATCAATCGTAAATTATTTGAATAATAAAAATATAAATGTTGTTCACAAAATTACATGACCACGACTCAAAACTGGGCATGGACTGTTAATTTGTTGTTAGTCCTTTGTGTGACATGTATTCAATCCTTGGTATTGGGACAGATCTTGTTGTTTGGGAGATTCATACCAGTCATTGAGAATGGTTATTTTGCCCCTCAGAATATCTCCATGACATGGGAAGAGATTGGCGCGTTTCAATACGGTATTTTTATAAGTTGTGGTCCATTTATCTATTCTGCATGTTATTTCATTTCCTATTTCACATCCCCTACTAGTAAAAATATTAATTGTTGTTCTGTACCACTTAATATGCCAATAGTAAGATGTATTTTTTTATGGGTCGGTACAGCATTGTGGGTCAGTGGTACATGGGTTCTTCAAAGTGATACCACCACGAAACAATTATATATGGATACTTCCCTTGGATTGATTCCATTGGGTGGATCTATATTATATTGGATGGGATTTTTGTATGTGTTCAAGAAAGAGGTAATGGATATGTTATGGTTCAACTCCCCCTTATTTTTGGTATTCGTTGGGCCATACATCTACCTGGCAGCTTTCTCTAGTGTGGTCGTCACTACATCCACATTACAAGCTGTTGCCATCACATCGACAGTAGTTATTATAGTATGTGTATGGTTAATAACCGTATGTGAAATCCTAGTGGCTTGTGGTGTGGTTAGGATTGACCAACATTATGAACTTCCAAGTGAACAAGTAAAAGATATCAAGATTGAAAATATTCCGAATGAGCAGACTAAAAAGGAATTGTTATATAAATTTTATCAGATGAGGATGATGTGTATGATTATGTTTGGTTGTAGTGTGCTTACTTATCAGTTCTTGTTCATTGCCCCATTTGTGTATCTCCCTGAACTTATGAAATATGATTCGGTGTCTTCAAGTAATATTGCTCAAAATATGCTCTATATTTCAGCTCTGGGTATAGTAGGTGTGTTTATGGGGGTGATTACCTCAAAGAACATGTCATTGAGAAGAATGGGACATATTGGATCAAGTGGGGTCCTCTGTGTCATCTTCTGTTTATGGTATAGAAATATGATTTATTATTCCCTGTTCTGTATCTTCTTTGGGATTTTCAGTGGCTGGGATTATTCAATTATATATTGTACAGTGGGTAGGTATCTTGGGGCAGTGGAGAGTATGATTGTCATCACGGTGGCTTCCATTCCATCTGCGTTTACTTTACATTTCATTTTCAATAGTCATTGTATAGCAGGTGATGGTAAACAGTGTTTATTGTTAGCATTGGCGGTGATTTCTGCATGTCATGTGTTTTGTACAGTGATTTACTGTTGTATGGATTTCGCTTTTTTTGAGAAAGACATGCATTTCTTGGTAGACGCTCACTTGTTTGAGGATCGAGAGAAGAAGGAGATGATGAAAGGATAAATTATTTATAAGTTACTACCAATTTATTAGCTTTAGCATGTAATCTCCATATATTAGTCTTCACTTTATCTCTTATATCACGTAGACAAATTTCGCCTTCTACAGTGAATCCGTTTTCATTTTCAACGATCCTGTTAGTTTGACTATACCCTTCTAAATGAACATGAACATGAATATGATCGTCGATTGCTCTACAGGTGATAAAATAGGTGTGACGATTGGGGTTTTTCCAGATATATCCCTTTCTCAGTGTGAAGAAGGCATGTTCTTTGTCTTCGTGCATGCTTTTGGAGAGAACATGTCTCAATCCGCATTCTCTGGTGATTTTTTTAAGCATTTCTGATTATTATAAAGGATTCCATTTTCTTCTCCCAAACACACCCAACCTGACCCTGACTTGATCAACGGGATAAGCTTGCATGACATCATTCTCGCACGATACCCTGACCATGATGGGATTGTAAATAGTGATGGGATCAGGTAAAGGTTTATCAAATGGCAGATAGTCCACATTACAGCATTGATTGAAATTGATATCACCATCCTCCCATGTCACGTTCTTGGTTCTGGCATCATTAATTCCTTTGCCATCTCTGTTTACCTTGCTTTGAGCAGGGAAACATCCTAACTCGTCCCCTGTATTTTGAGTGGCCAGTGATAACAATATTGGTTGCAATGGTCCCTGTAATTGGATTTTAGGAGATGTTTCATGGCAACAATTGGATAATCTGATATACCTTCCATTTTCATGAGGTACGAGATCTTCGATAATGATGTCCATAAACACATCCACATAATGAGGGGTCCGTTTACTAGCATTGATCTCATTATCCTTCATGGACCACAATGCCTTTGAAGTGAATTTAGTTTTGAGTTTGGTGCCCCTTGGTATTCTCTTGGGAAATACATAATACAAAGGGAGGTGAGTGGTTCCGACAATGGAAATAAAATCGTCCTTCTCCTGTTCGTCCAGATATGTATCGGGCAAGGTCGGTGGAATCAATTGGGTGTAATCAGGAAGACACATGTGTTGAAGACCCATACTCATGGCAACTTCGGTGAGTAGGGCATTCCTGTTCTTCTTGGCGATACCCCTGTACACCTCGAGTTTACCCATGGCATATTCGACCGTCTTCCCCTCCTCTGTCATTTGGATCATCGTCCCTTCCATCTCCTCATATGTTTTTTGATCAAGACTGGAAACTACTATGATAGCATGGCAGTTGGTTTTGGTATTGAGACATACAGAAATCCACCCGAAGGGCCCAAGAGATGGTTGCCACCTATGAGTATTGAAAGTGGACGCCAAAGGGGGATTGATGGATTCATCTCGGATAAAGACATTGATTTTCTGTTTCCAATCAGCAATAGTGACATCAGAGAAGTTCTCCTTGACTGATGGTAATTCCAAAATGGCCACTCCTCTGAATAAATGTCTGTCCATCATTTCATAATTGAATAGTTCCTCCTTGTGGATGGTAGCGACATAACCACAAGGAGGCATGAGAAATCCACATCTAGCGTCATAATTAGAACAAAGTGATAATTCATAGAATCTGTTATTATCCATCATTCTTTGGGTTAATTCCGTCTCTTTCTCCTTCAATTGTGTTTTAGATTCGATGGACAGTGGTTCATCAATTCTCGGTTTCGTGAGGAGAGGAGAAAAGAAAACGTTGGTGTACATATTTTAAAAATAATAGGATTTGTATTCTATCACAGGAATAGTTTCTGTGTACCCGTCCGACCATGCCAACTTAATAGTCTCTGCTTCCGTCACCTCCTTCTTCTCTTCCACGGTAAATTTTTTCTTCTTCACTTCCTCTATAAATTGTTTGAACTCCATCACAAGGTGTGCTTTTTCTGTTTTCATGGACAGGGCATTGATAACACCAATTGCACGATGTAAACAGTATACTTTCCCATCTCTATTTTGGAACACATAGCCTGTGAAAGTGACAACAGGAGATAATGATACACCGACTGACATTCCTCCACTTTTAGTGCCTGTCATGAAATATGTCACTTCATCCACATCTGTAAAATTGACGTCCTCGCCTCTTTCCAATTTGATATCGCCATCCCTGAAATAAAAATCTTTGATCATCACTTGGCCGTCCTCTTTAATTAATTTAGATCTGTTTCTGTCAACATATTGAAAGCAAAATGTGCCTTGAATTTTGGCAAATCCTTCCTTTTGTGAGATAACATCGATAGGGATAATGTACATGCTCTCATTATAACTATCACTTGCTTTGACAATTCCAATGATCTCGCCTTTGTTATTCACTACACCACGTCCGCTATGTAATGGAGAGGATACATTGTCAAAAGTTCTGATAGTGTACGTCCCATATTCTTCGTCCCATGTCCATCCTTCTAAAGTAAAACTAGTGTCACCTCCCAATAACTCTACTCCATCGCCGCTGCAGAAATCCACCGTGGAGCATAGTTTGATATTTCCATGATATGGAGTATCAGTGTGCCATATCATATACCCATGTCTTGAAGATTGTTTTAAACAAGTGACAGTAGAATCGATTACAACAGGATTTAGAATGGAAAGTAAAGGTGATAATAGAATATTAGGAGCAATATAAAACCCATTTGACAACCCAACACCATGTGAGTCTGCAAATTTAACCTGTTGCATTATAATCTGTGATAATAATATTTGTACTGCCTGCCAAAGGAGACCCCACTACAACTCCGCCAAGCACGTCCCTTGTCAATATGATGAGATCATTTGGCGTGCATTCATTGGGAACAATCCCGATCAATAATCCAAGGGCGTCCTGGAGAGTCTTGACAATAAGAGATGCACAGTAAGAGAAGGTACATAACATTAATTTATCGTTCATCACCTTCTTCTTGACACCAAATAGTTTATTCAAGATAAACTCCTCTCCAATCATGTGATTAAATGGGAATGCGGATTTGAACATGGTGTATTCATCGAATGCGATCCTCTTGTCCATGGCCAGCTCCTTGCATTTGAGATGAATAATATACTCCTGGTGTTTGTTGATATTGGTGCATCTGTGCCACTGTAACTTAAACTTGGTTTCGATGTTAGAGAATTGAGCTTCGATATATTTAGGTACGATCGAATTCTCAGTTATGAAATATCTCATCACAGTAAGGCCACTAATAATCACTAGTTCGATGTGATGAATGGGTCCCTTGACATATTCCACACATTGTTGGATAAAGTTCTCCTCCTGTTTCTCTTTGTAGACACATGCCAACATAAATACAGTCATCACAAATTAATGAAAATATTATCTGAGGAGTGTGACGGGGAATTCCCATGTGAATTTACCTTGTTGGATTATTTCCCCAAAGTGAACGAGAAGATATGGTTTGACCCGGTCCCTGATATCTCGGCGAGTGACAGTATCAAAAGGAAATATGTTTTAGAAGCTATCAGCAGGTTGAGATACAAAAGGAAAAGGGTAATGAAGGAGGCAAAGATACCAAAAGTGAATTTCAGAAGTATGGGATATTGGCTCAGAGGAGGAAATCTCCATAACCCTAAAGTCCAAAATTGTGGTATGTTATTATTTGATTGGGCGAAATCAGTTGATATCAGAGTGGCTGTTCAGCATGAATTAATAGACGATGAATTATATGAAGAACAAGAAATACAACAAGAATATGAGTTGGAATGGTGTAGTGATATTGAACCAATTGTATTGCCACCTATAGATTAATGCATCATTTCAAATACCCCTACCCATATTTCTTCAGGGATGCATTTCAGAATGTTATTGGGATGATTACACCAAGTTAAGATAAGTATGATTTCAAGTTGGTATAGCATGTTTTTATTCCTCTTCTTCTCTTGTATACCCGCACATATCTGTAACGCGCTCACAGAAATATGACCACCAGCCCTCAATAGAGAATCCATGATGACTTCATTGTCGACTTTAAAGGCGTGGATTATAGCAACATCAGTGATATGTGCTCCGTGCCCTAAAAGGTAATCGACTATCTGTTCATTTTGATGTTTACATGCCAATGCCAAGGGAGTGAGATCATTCCATGTTACATTCAAATTCGCCCCTTGATTAATTAACATTTCGATCATTGGGATATTAAAAACATCAATGCATATATGAATAGGGGTGATTCCATATCCATCTTTTTTGTTGATATCTGCTCCGCTTTTAATTAACATAATACTAATATCATTTCTATATAATTTTAATGCCATAAGTAATGGAGTATCTCCTCTCTTGGTAACAAAATTCACATCTGATCCATCTCTAATTAAACTTCTAACTTTATCCACCAAATCATACTGAATGGCAAAGAACAAAGCTGTGTTTACGCCAACTTCTCGCATACCTGTTGAATAAATTGTGAACCAGACTCAATCTCCCCATTCTTCCATTTGTTAAACAGGTCATCTACTTCTTTCTTATTACGTGTTAAATTGCCAATTTGATCATCGTTGATATCGTTATCTTGCCATAATCTTATGATAACATCGTCAACATGGCCCAACTTTTTCAAATCTCCAAACAAGTTGGTTCTGTTACGATAAAACTCATTCTGTATCTTATAACTATTTTTGAAATTCGTTTCATTTCCGTCTCGGACATATTGTGCCAAAATCGAATCGTAACCTTGTGGAAATTCTATCTCCATTTCTTTGGAATGTTCCTGTAATTTTAGTTCTTTGACTAATGTGGGAAGATCTTTGTCTCCAGACTTTCCCGATTTTGTTGTATTCAATTTTTTCTTTTCGTCCTCTACGAACTTAATATAATCAGCATTTACTTGTATATCCTCATATAATTCGACCACTCCATCTTTATATTTGAGTGTTTTCTTCAAAAGTTCACATACCCTTGTTGCATATGCGGTCCATGATTCCATTTTAAACTTATCGTTAAAATAGTCTTCGAATCCATCAAAATCAGCGCCATCATTTTCAAAATAAATACAAAACAATTTGATAGCAATAGCAACGGTAACGCCACATCTAACCCCATCCCCTTGTCGTGTTTTTAATACTTTTGTATCTGTGTCATTTGGATCTTCACCTAAGTCGCGAATCGCCTCATTCCAATTAGGAAATCCACTCCATCCCTGGTCATCGTATTGATATATCCCTTCGTTCTTCACACCCAGTAATACCCCCCAATGTGACCCAGTGAATTCTACTATGCATATCACATATTTTTTGGTCCATTCATTCGTGTTACCTCTTCGGAGAACCATTTCATTACTATTTACCACATTGACATTATCCTTGATAAGATTTATAAACATGAAACTTCTCAACAAAATATCTTCATATGATAATTTCATGGCACTATCCTCTAGTGATTGAATCATAAAAGAATAATCAAGTTGCCACGAATCTTCCAGACAAAGAATTCTAAACGAAGACGGAAATTTCCTGAGAAAATGTTTATTAGGGCCACGCAGTGTTTTGGATAATTCTTGATTATCTACGTGAAATATTTTTTTGATATCATCTACATACTCATTTCCCTTCTTATCAATTTCTTTTGAATCGTTATATCTCTCTCTTGCTCGTCTCTCATGTTTAAATGGTAACTTGAATAATTCGTCTATTGGATCAACTACATTCTCCGTTATATATGATACATCACTCTTTAAATCGAATTTAAAGAGGAATTGATTAAAAGGATATACCCTCTGTTTATGACATTCACGTTTGACATAACGACAAAAAATGGCCGCAAGTTTGATAATAATTAATTCCTTCTCTTTCGTATCTTTGTTGTGATATTCTAGTTTCATTGTATCATGTACATTAGCAATATCAAAGTCCTTCATTATCTGACTCGGTGAAATCTTATTTTTATCCCATGATGTATAATAAACATTCGTCTTTTTACCATGCACGACAAAATAATATATATATCCTTTATTGAATATTTCAAAATTCTTTTGACCTTTACCAGTGTAATTCATGCCACATGCCGTGCTCACTTCCCTGGCGTAACTACTAACAAATAAGCGCGTATTGGTTTCACCTAAAACTTTGTCTCCAGTTGCAGTATATTTTTTCATTCCGGTAATTGGTTCAAAACTTGGAGCACCCCTATTATCGTATGTGAGATAGAACAACAACTCAATATCATCGTGTTCATTGATATACCGATTTTCAAGAGGTACAAGCGCGAATTGTGCTTCTGTCGTTGCCAAATTTTCAATCTTCTTGATGTACTCGTCTATTTCCTTCTCTGTCGAGAAAGTACGTTTATTGTATGGGGCGGTGTAATATTTATACTGATTTATGAGCTTCATAATATACACCACTTCTGGAGCTTCTTCATCTAAAACAATTTGTTCGTTAGAAGGCTGAATTTTAATTGTGATATCTAATTTTCCTCCCATATAGGCGATAATTTCATCATCATCCGTCATCTTCTCCGTACATTGCATCAAAAATTCAGTATTGTATTCATTCCCAAACAAAACAAGAGATAAAATAGTATGTATAGAAGCAACACGCCAACTTGGGTTTTTTGTGTTCAGATTCAATTTACAAACATGTTGTTTTACATAACCCCAAAATTGTGTCTCCACTACATCACATAAATTTAAGATGTTTTGGTCTTCAGTTTCTTCCGTCTCATTTTTCGGAACAACTTTAAGTATTTCTAGACACAGTTTATCTTCAATTAGAAATCGCGAAGATAACAATGAATATACGGTGCAACGGTTTTTATCATTTTGTATATGAGATTGACAATATTCAGTCAATAGGTAATCGTAATCACAGAGATCGAGAACAGTGTTATGTTTAACGTATTTTTCAAATAAAATTTTACATAACTGAGATATTGAATCGTCGTCACTGCCATCTCCACCATCTGATATAGCTACTGCTAGAGCCATGTATACTAACACTTTTCTAGTTGTCCTTTCGCTACTCTGTTTGTAAAGTTTCATTTGTGTGTTTCTGGTGAAATTCTGGCCAACCAAATTTAATAGATGCTAGTCTATACTTGTAAGATTCCTTCAGCCCGATATCATTATCTAGTCCCTTGGAATACATTAACATTGCATTCTTGTCATCTTTACATATCCGTAATTCTAAGCCATCCAATATCCCCTTGTCTGATCTATCGATGAGCATGAGTAAATTTAATACAGCCCCGGTGTCTTCGACTAATAGGAAAAATTTCAGAAGACATCGTTTATCTTTAATATGATCCCTAATCCATGTCCAGTTATTGCCTTTATCTCTCACGAGCCATTTGTTCTTGCTTATCATATCAATCACCCCTTCATTCAATATAGCACCATGTTTAACTAACGTATATATCATATTCATGTCGCCCTCGCAGTGAAGAATAATAGAATACATGTACTTATTTATGTCCACCTTATCGGATAGCCATTTGATGAGTGGATGATTGAGAGAAGATATAGCCCTGTCCATGCATCCTTCAAACTCCTTGTCCATAGTAGACAACACTTCGATAGCGATGTCGTTGCAATGGTGTTCTATTAGCCATAATATATCTGGTTTCACTTTATCTAGTAGTGAAAAATAAATATCTGAACTATAATTAGTACATGATAATTGAAAAGCTTGATCTAATTTGGCTCCCTTGGTATATAACATCTGTTCGGCGAGAGGCAAATGTTTGATCTCAGGATGGACATAGCCCTTATCTTTCAACACCTTGACGATGAGCATGTTTTGGAGTTGTTCATACAGATCATTTTTGACATCTCTTGTCATAGCTTCAATGAGTGGATTGTCACCAATATTAGGGGTATCAATTAATAAGGCAACAACTCTATGTTTATTAGTGCGAACGGCAAACCATAGTAAAGATTTATTGACAAGTACGGTTTTCATGTTGGCCTTGGATTTTATTAACATGGAAATGATATTAGTTTGACCCATAATAACAGCAAAGAATAAAGGGGTAACTCCGCGGAAGGTGTAATTGACATCAGCCCCCTTGGCAATGAGAAATTCCACTATTTCCTGATTGATGATGTCTACACAAGCACAAGCATACCAAAGGGATAAACCAAGATTTACAGTGATATTCAACGAAAGAAGATATTTGACACATTCCACATTATGACACATACAAGCTACAGTCAGTGTGTTCAGCCCATCCTTCCCTGATAATTTATATATATCCTCGTTTGGTATAGTGTGATGGCCAGAGATGATATCATGGAAAATTTCGGTGCCGATGGTCAAGTCGTGATAAGTATAAATTTTTTGGTTCCATAAGTCCGTCTGTGGGAGAATGTCCTTGTATGTTTTGGCGAAAAGATTCATGTTTGTGATAATTAATTATATTTCGCTACGAATTTTCTGTGCATTCACAAAGACATAGATTAAACAGGTCACCAGGGACACAAATATGCATAAGGTCTGTACTACAGCTAATAATGGACCTATGATAACATCACACAACAAAAAAAATCCATTGGTTGAAATATTGGTAACATAAACCATGGCAAATTGATTATTCATCTTGGTAGTACAAAATTTGACACATTCCTCCAAAATGATAAATAAGGTGAACAATTCAGACATGAAGATGATAAAGGGGAGATCTGGATGAGTTATGAGGATTATATTGGTGATGAACAAGGCTAAATGGAGGAGAATGAAACAAACACAAGAAGTGACACTGGAAAAGTAAATGCTCATTTAATTTGTGAATTATTTTGTCAGTCGACATTCATGTAATACTCGTATTTCTCTGCCAACACCTCACATATATCCTCCTGGCTCATTTTATATCTCTCATCCAACAACTCCCTCCATGATACTGCTTGATTAATTCTTTTTTCTCGGACGAGGTGGATTATGATGGAGACGACTATAAAGATGACCCCAGTACATGCGATAAGAGACAATGGAAATAAAAAAAGATAGAGATTCATAATTTGTGATTTATTTTAAGTGAGCATACAAGGCCATCTTCTGTTTGACCACATCTAGATACATCTTCATACTTTCCTTGTTCATCTGTACATCGCCTAATTTCTCGTCGAAACACTTGTCTAATAGTTCATATTCAACATAACATAGATCATTGAAAGATTGTTGTATTCCCACCTTTGGGTCATTCATATGATATTTGAGATGCAATGAAATCATATGACTGGGCCATTCCACACATTGTATTCCATTTTCATGAGATGGGATATAGATATCAGTCTCATGTTTATCTCTGAGGATTTCCACTAATCGTTCATGTGACATAGTATCTTTATTGACCATATAAATATCCCATAGTGAATCCAGTGCTTCATATTTCCCGGGTTGTCTTTGTTTTCCGAATCTCATGACACATCCCCAACATGTCTCCTCTGTTCTTGATCGTTTTCTATAGATGTCGTTAAATGGTACTGGTCTTGTGGAGGATAATACCTCTAAATTTTCTAATGCGATACTTTCGCTCTCCTCCTCGTCGCTGTTCTCCTTCCGTCTGCGTCCCATGAACACAAAAATGTTTTATCAGCAAAAAGTTACGGCTGGAGATCTTGTGAATACACCTGATGCAACTGTGCCAAGTACCGTAAGAGGAGGAGAAGCGTTTTCCCATGATTTACCAGTAGGTTCAATTGCCATGTATTCACATTACGAAGAGGGATCATTTAAAAACACCCCCTTTGTCAGATTGTATCATGTATCTCAAGTCAACTATTTCCTATATAATGAATTTGTGGATTATATGCAACAAAAAATGGACAAAATGACAGCAACACAGAAGGCAGAATACCATCTACAAGAGGGTGATATTGAAGTTGGAATGAAATTGGGTTTAAAATGGCATGTTGGTGGTGTATGTATCACTCCTATAGATGATGGCAGTACTAAAACATTTATGGATAGAAAGGTGTTGACAAAGTATAGGGGTTCGATCAATTGTGAGAATATATGGGGTAAAGACTTGAGAACCTTTGATACTTGTTTTTTGGTGTTGAAAATTGTATCTGTTAAAATTGGCGAACAATATAATGTCAGTAAACTAGGTAATCTGCAAGGCAAAGTACTGAATGGATATAGTAAAACCTTCTATGCCCCTCAATTCTGTCCATGTATTGCTACTCATTCATGTCCAAGTGAATATGATTTGAGGTTCTCTATTGAACATCTAGATGCAGCGAGTGGGCCATATCCAGGGGTGTCAAGGAGTGGAATCCCTTATTTGGTCGGAGTGTGCGAGAATAACGAAGATACATATGGATCAAGATTTTTTTCGACGAACAAGGAGAAGAAGCCGATAAAGCCATGTCGAAGTGTGAAATGTAGTTCTCATATGACCATGTTTGTATGTGCTTTAAATTAATATATAGGTAATCATTTGTTTTGAAGTATTGTGAATGGTAACCTTAATCCAATAAATGATGAAAGGAGTTGGAGCACCAGTTAACATGTTGCAGTCCTCTTTATATCTATCATAAAATTCCTTCTTGAGACAATCTTCCCACATATATAATGCCCGAGTGTATGTAGTCATGGCCCCCTTGTAGTTTGTTTGTAATTGGACTACAGCAAAAAGTAAACACAAGAGGGAAATGATTATTTTAATATTCATCTCGGTTGTGGCGATTGATATCATCTGTCCAAGCATCTTCTATCATATCACCAAATGCTCCATCAGCTAACATGGCCATACTCATGACAATATCATCCCTGGAAACTGTAATTCCTCTCATTTGTATGTATTTATAAAATACATCCGCGTGCTGTTTGGGTGTAAAATGAGGGCCTTTGCAACATAAATATAATCCTAGTAATTGAGAAGTGGTTGTAACCGGAAAATCGCCTGGTTCTTGCATCATTTTTAAAATACCAATATTAACATTGCCCCTCAATCCAGGTACTTCAGATAAATCTTGGTGTATTCCGCCATTGGCAAAATCAATAATAGTATCCTTCTTTGATCCGATCTTCCGGGGTTCAAAGTTGCCAAGTTTTTCATAGCGCCGTGAATATTTTTTTTTAGCCATGGTTTGTGTATTGTAATTATTTATTAGCAAGTTGCAAATCTCTTCCTCAACAGCTCCTCTCTTTTTTGAAACATATTATTTACATGTTGCATGGGGCTGAATCCATTTCTCCCCTCGCTAGTTAAATCGATGACTAAAGTGTAAATCCCAGAGCCAAACATAGGGTGAAACACAACTAAGCGTCCAAGTATATTTACATCATACCCATTGAGCAGAAGTAATTTTCTATATACAGCTAATTGAATTGCATATTTTATCATGACATTACTTCTGGCATACTTTTTGAGATCTATATGAATCACAGTATTTCCATCTCTTCCCATTGGAGTATCATAACTTAATAAACTTGCACTTCTTTTCCAGTCAATGATGTTCCATTTCCCATTTT
>Ga0302185_10001340_pt1 | contig 17425 bp, 13 predicted proteins | sample II_Bog_E1_1_FD_200231 | JGI IMG/M metagenome (GOLD analysis project Ga0302185, IMG submission 200231) | Peat permafrost microbial communities from Stordalen Mire near Abisko, Sweden - II_Bog_E1_2 | ecosystem: Environmental > Terrestrial > Soil > Wetlands > Peat | place: Sweden: Abisko... | reverse complement strand
ACTTATCTAATTAAATTGGTAATTTTTGAAACTAAAAGCAAAATAATGAAGGAAGAAAACTCTTCAAAATAATCGTCTTTTACTTTTCAAAAGTCATGCCCGACTATTTGATTTGCATATGAATATATGGATATTACAATGAATGAAACTTAAAGTAAAACTATGCAGCAAAAGACTTTCTCTCTTCCACGTCTGAGATAAGGATCCAAGCCTTCCTCTCCATAACCTAAGAAAAAAAATAAAGATATTCATAAAGTGCGATGGTCTATGGCTCCAAAATGTCTCATGGAGGGACATGAAGGTCGAGATATCCTTTATGTTTGCATTGATCCGCAATGCGACCAATTGACCCGTTTAGTTTGCGAGACATGCTTCTTCAAAGGGCACCAAAAACACAGTGAACAGTTTTTGGCAATTGATGAAATTAAATCTGGGTCTATTTAACGTCTTAGGTTTTGGCCATTCGAGCAAAGATATCGAAAAATTTTCGAGTTTGTAACAACCCACTAATCACACGTAAGCAACCTGATCCAGGATGTAAACGCTACTTTTCACGTACAAAAATGATTAGACAGGGCATGGCTGCCAGAATAATGAGTAGTATCGATAAAATTCGTCTAGATCTGCTTAAAAAGATTGACAATTTTTATCTTAAATAGACCCAAAAGAAGCACTTCTGCACAAAAATTAAAGACGAATTATAGCGTTGCTTTGAACTTAAACAAATAAGAGAAATAGTCAGGGAGCTTTTCAGCAAGGAGATCAAACATGATGTGTTTTTAGCAGAAATGAATGAATTGCTTAACCACCAGGAAACATTCAGAAATAGAGAGTTGCTGTAGGAGTATTTCTCTAAGGCATAGAAAGGAACTGACATGATATTCGATCAAATGCACTTTCTCAAAAAGGAAAGTTGGATAATTCAACAGATTTAATAGCAAAAAACTACTCTCAGAGAAGCAGCTGTAGCAATAGAAGAAACAGATGTAGGAATAGAGCGCATACTACCTCAAACTTTAGCATACATGGATCGTTAAGCTGAAGGTCACTACCCCCTCACTTTCGAAAAGAAAATATTGGAAGATGAATCCTAGTATACCGGCTTTTTTGAAAAAGGAGCAAGAGCCATGTTTGGAAGACGTAAATACAAAAATGGTTTCATCTATTATGGGGAATGGAAGCTTAATTCTAAAAATGGATGGGGTATTTTAGAAAACAAATCTACAGGATACCGCTATGCTGGCTCATGGAGAGAAGATAAAAAAAATGGATATGGACGGGAACAGACTCTAACTACTATATACGAAGGCAATTTCTCAGGGGACAAGAAAGAGGGCTTTGGAATTTTTACTGAAGATGGGGTTAGATTCGAAATTACTTGGAAGGCAGACAAAAAGCATGGAGCTGGGAAAAAGATATAAAAAAATGGAATGGAGATGGAGATTTACTATCTGAATGGAGTTGAGGCGACAGGATCTGGCAAGTCCACTAAACTCACTCAGTCATTCAATTTGAAAGAACTAACAAAGCGATTTGGCACTAAATCTTTGGCCTAAAAGACTCGGTCTAATTGATGGCACTATTTTTTAATTACATATTTTAATCTATTATCTATTATCGATTTTCATTGAAACCAAGTTTACTATTTTATTATTTTGTTGTAGGCATAGACTCAAGATCCAATTGATATTTTTACTTTCTCATTTTTTCTAAAATATAGCCAATATCTAAATACTATGCTTATAATTAATTTTAATAAGATATTGTAAATGGAATTGAATTTATAATTGTATTGATTTAGTTATAGATTCATTGATATTGGATAATCAAACTTGAAATGCAGGTTTGTCATTAACTAAATTATGTAATCTAAGTAATCCCTCCCGAATTATTTATTCTTACAAAATGTGACACATACGAAAGTATCCAGATTTCTTGATTTTGTAAAGATTTCCAGGTACTAAATTCACTCGATAGTCGTAAAATATTTTAAGCCACAAATCCATCTAATTGAGCTCAGGATGCTTTTGCAAGTATTTACTTAAATTGAGCATTATAAAGCAGCCGCCCTGAGGCTTTATGAAATCAATATTATACTTAGTCAGTAACTCTATTGTCAAATCCGATGCTTTTTGAATACTCTCTTGACAATGCTTATAAATATTCTGACCGTAGTCACTGATATCCAAGAGATAGGAAATTGCTTTGATGAGAAACTATTGAGGTTGAATCAATTTTTTCCATTTTCTAAAGTTTATCTTAACTTTCTAATTGCAGGAAACAAGTAGACCAAGTTTTAAGCCTCCTAATCCAAAATCTTTAGCAAATCCTCGAATAACATGAATGTTTGGAAACATATTTGCATAGGAGATTGCTGATTGTACAGTAGTTTTGCTGTCATAGACTGAATTTACATAAACTTCATCAAAAATTAGATGGAAATGTGGTTCATTTTTTGCCCACTCGCAAATTGTAAGAATTTATTAACGATCAGCAATGAGCCCTGTAGGATTATGAGGATTAACAATAAAGTAACCTTTGCTTCCTCTTTAGAAAGACTCCTTAATTCTCTGATGAAGGGTTCCTTCGAAGATACTATTCAAATCAAAAACTACTCCTGTCCTGTGTAATTATAGTTAAAAGTTATTATAAAATGGGGAGTCTGAGGAAACAACATCTCCCTTGCTAAAAATTGTCATCATGCAATCAGCGATGCAAGCAATGACTCCCATCCCAAAGAAAATGTTATCTTCTGATATTTTGGCTCCTTCACTGTCCTTTTAGATCATTTGTAAGTAGCTTTTTAAATAATTTTTATTTCCATTTATCTTGGAAATGTATGCTTCATCATCAGAGCTTAGACCTTAAAGATAATTATGCTCGATAATAGTCGATATTAGTGTCGAAACGTGACACAACATATACTCTTTCTCTAGTTCTTTCAGCATCACTAAATTTTTACTATGGCAGACCGCAATGACGAATCCTTGCGGATAGGAGTTTTCATAAGCATAAAAAATATTGGGGTTTATAGTAGAGACAATTTACTTGCTGCTTTTCACAACAATCAAAATTGGTTTATTTTTGCTTTGTTAGCCTTTTAAATATTTCTTTGGAGAGATAGCCTAGCTGGCAAAAATTATATGACATTGAGATTATTAATAAGAAACTAATTTGGCTTTGGCATGGCTCAAGACAATGTCCAATTCAGAAAATACTCCTTAGATTGAGATGTTTTTTTAGGCTGAAAAGACATCCAATAATGCTAGCAAATTGTTGACAGCGAATGTCTCCTACACTGAGTAAGGGCTATTCTCAGTGAGTATTTAATTCAGTTTTAGAGAACTCTTAAAGCGTGGGTAATAAAGATTCTATTCTGCCATAAAAGGTGGTAAATATTCAAGTACTTTTTTGGAGACTCCAACATTTACAGAAACTGCCGAGCTAATATACCCCTTTTTGTTGTTTTAGGGATGATATAGATCAGCCTGGCTATAGAAATGACTTTAAAAGGTGCTTAATATTTTTCTATGACTATTTTTAATTTAATTCTAAATGAATTGTGTGGTGTCTGTGAAATCTGTCATATCAATCTAATTGTGAATAAATTATTGAAATATATAGAAAATCGGAGCTTTAAAATGACTTAAACTAAACTTTGATGAATAAATTTCGGTATTTGCTGAAGATTTATCATGTTAACTCTCATTTCATCTAATATGGAATTTTGAGTTATATGAGTCAATTCAAGAAATTTATTTATCGATTATGTAGACTTTTGAATTGAAAGCATAGCTATAGTTATTAAACTACAAGAGCAAATCTTAAAATTAAATATCAATTTAAATTCTAATAAAACGAATCAACATCACAACAATAAACAACTGAGCTAAAAAATGACTTTTAATATCTGTTTAATAAATCCGCAATTGTTAACTTCTTAGTACTATAAAGAATGGGTAATAAAATTTAATATCAATACTAATCTTTAAATCGTCTTTGACTAATCTTGAAAGTACAAATATAATTGTTTTAATGAAATACATATCATCTTCAGAAGTTAACATTTTGAGCAACCACTGCGAATATTGCAAAAGGAATCATGATAATAAACATGCCAATTGCAAGATAAAAAATAATGTTCTTTGGTTTTTTCTTTTTTATCACGAGGATGAAATAAAAGAAGGCAGGCAGCAGCATCCCGATCGATGATGAGCAAACTGCTCCAATAATATTAAAAACTGATTCTACGTCTTAAACCGAAATGCCCACTCCTATAATTACCAGATAAATGATAAAAGTATACAATATAAACAGTAATCTTTCTTTCTTTCTTTTTTAATATTTATCTTCATGTTCAATATATAATTGACTTTCTGAATTATCATCTATAGCTACAGTCTTTTTCATTATTAGTTTTATGAGAGCGATAAAATTGTTTCGACATCCAAAAAATATAATTGGAAAAGCAAAAAAGATAGACAGTAAAAAACCACAGTTTATAATGTAGTAAATAACTTTATTTGATGAATTGTAGTCAATTGAAAGGAGAAAGTTGCCTTAAATTTATGAGCCCACCAATGAATATCCTAAAATACCAACGATCAGATACCCAGCCATACAAATACTAAGTCCAGCTAAAGAAGCCATTTTCATTTTATGATCATTGGAATTTTTCATTCCCTTGTAGATAGGAAAAAAATTGTTCTGAAAAGCAAGAGCCATTAAGAAATTAGGGATAGCTGCAGCGGCTGAAAACCAATCGTCTGGAAACATGTTCATTTGATAAATTGGTGCTTCATCATAAGCAACTGTGATGATATAGTAGATCGTAAATGTGATTATGAATGCAATTATACCTATGACTCCTAATAAAGCCATAAGTTTTAACCGTTCAATTTTTTTAACCATAGTAAAGGGAATTTCTAGAAGTGCCACAACTATAACTATCATATACTCGCTAAAATAAAACTTATCAAGTATTGGATTTCCTTTTAATAAAGATTCAAATATATTTTGACGAATGGTCCTTTTGAAAATAATAATTTCAGCAATACCTATATAGATATTATTTGTTACAAGTACCGATAGTACTGAGAAATATTAAAAGAGATCCAAAAGCTTTGGAAAATTTATGATTAAAGATATGGTATAAAATTGTTGAATAATTACTGTGCCCTGATAAATTTTTTGCTTTCAGAAGAAGGCTAGAGCTAAATTGAATAGAAGTAATCGCGAATATAGATACCATGATAGCGAATAGCAAGCCACATTGCCTTACTGCATAGGGGAGTCCTAATATTCCTGCTCCTATAATTGTTTTTATGATTAGAGTTACAGCGAGGATAAAATCTAGTTTAATGGATGATATTACTGGATTTTTTGGGTTAGATTGAGCTGGCAAAAATACTTTACTCACCCTGCTATTCTCCGCTGAGTAGATGCGGCAATGTATCTGCATTTTAATCTCTCTACAAGAAGAATGATTATTGATAGGTATCAGTTTGATCGATAAGTTTGATCTTATCCTCAGTTATTGACATTCCTTATAATATTAAGATGTTTATATTAATAGAAATTATATTCAATATAGCAGAGAAATTTAAGAATATATAATGAAATTCAGTATATTGATTTTAATTGAATCTAAATGCAAATCAATCAGCTTTCGGAACCTTGAACCTAAATGTATTGGACTCAATTGAAAATAACAATTATTATGAATTTAATTTCTTAACTTCCTTCCACCTGATTAATGCAGTATTCATAATTTAATTTGAAATATTCTTTAGATAAGCACAATTTAAAGATGAGACACAAATAAACATATACAGCAGACTATTTACTAAGCTATCAAATTAAATATTATGTTTTGAAAAGTGAATACTTATAACTAATGACAATAATTTAGATATCATTATATTCTCATTTGTTTTCATTCATTTTTAAGACTATCTTGAACTTTTTTTATCTTACCATGGTCTATAATCTAGCTACAGACCGCAACTTGCTGAAATTTTTGTCAAATTTAGATATGGGCTGATAATTTAGTTTTGACTCATCGCAATTAACTCGCCAATCATCTCTGGTCCGATCAGCATCTGCTTTGGCAATTTTGCAATAAATTTTTCAAACTATATTTTGGTCAACTTATCAAGAGTACTTGAGCGAAACATATCAGTATCAGTACATCCAGGATAAATAATTGACAAGGAATATTTTTTAGAAAGATAAGCAGCCCATGCATCGAGAATGCATTTTGAATTGTTATCAATTGTGTTCATCTCCTTGAAGGGTCGAGTTCCTCCGACTGAGGAAACGATTGTTAAGCAGCATTTTTAATTTATTACATCAGCTTTTTCGAGCTATTATTGCAGTCGAACAGGACCAATAGAATTAACTTTAATTAAAGTTTCCTAAAAAGTCTAATTTTAGTTTACTTGCTCGAGACACGAAGCCGTTCCAACAGCAGCATTATGCACTATGCCTGAAAGCTTTAGTTTATGTTGTTTAATATTTGCAGCTAATTTTTCACAACTCTATTGATCTCTTAGGCTCAACTCCATCACTCTTACTTATATTTTATAAGTATTTTTTAGATTTTATGCCCAAGACAATATATTTGGAGTAATTTTTCTCGATGTTACGATCAGATTTTTTTTTGACTGCGCTAGTATCTCTGCTGTGGCTTTACCAATGCCTCTAGATCCACCTGTGATTAAAATATATTTTTAGGGTATTTCCGAGATTTATACGATCATCTAAACTGAATTTTTAAGTCGTATCAATGCTCCATGTAGCACAGCGGCTATTTTATTTTTAAAAATATAACCAACTATTTAATCAATAGCAGTTCTTGGTACTTTATCTTGGTAAGATATGGCCACAATATCTGTATCATTAAAAATGGTTTTGCTGGCAGATGATTTCAGAATATATTCTATCCCTTGATTAAACATTAGTTATTGAAAGTTTTAGTTGGATTCGGGAAATATTAAGCAAACTATCACTCTGAGGTCCTTAGACTATTAAAATTGATCTCTAATTTGTTTGCTTATTGCCTATAGGTTTACCTTACAGAGGAATATCAAAGATGAAACATTGGTAATGGCAAAACTAAGCTAAACTCGAGCAAAGATGGCATCTGTTAAATGTTTACAGTCTATTTTGAGTGAGAAAAAATCACTTTTATTAGAAGACATAATGCAAAAGATTTGATTATATAAACTACTAGGCTATTTCCTATTAAAATTACAAAGTAAATTTAAAGTATACCATATTTATCGAGTCGCCAAGATAAAAAAAATCATCAAGGAAGTGATAAAATTGCAAAAATTCACCAATTATATGCAAATAATAAGAATATCAATTATCATTTTGATAAAACTAAAATAAATCATTTTCTTAAATCATTAAGCAACGCCAATTTCTTTTTCACAGTCATAGACTTCAATAAGTTCATCATCGATTTCCTCTCTGCAAAGTGGGCATTTATCAATATTATTCACTTATTTGTTATTCATACATGGGAAACATACAACAAAATGTTTGCATTTTTTGAATACGATGTTTCGGCAGTTGTTGTAGCATATTATACAACTCAAGTTTTATTCCACTTCAACTTACAGCAATTTTAAAGGATTTTAAACTTATATTTTTTTAGAATTGCACCAATTAACCAATCTCTTAATTTCTGATTTTAAAGGTTTGTATAAGAAAATAAAAAGTGAACTCATAAGAAGGATTTTAACACAACATGACCACTAACTGTTTTTATAATAATGTAATATGTCCTCCTTCGATAAGCCCAATAGTAAGATTGTCTTTTTACCTTCACTGATTTGACACTAGGCGACCATCCAAGTGCTGCTTAGTAATTTCATACTACATTTTAAAAATCCATATGTAGGCCCAGAGATGAAATTCTTTTCTTGTTCCTTTGGTTAGAACAATACGCAAAAAAATTTGGCTACAAATGCTAAAGTTCCCCCTATTCCTATCATCAAACTATGAAGTATTCCAGGACAATCATGAGGTCGATCATAAATGGATTCGTATTCGTAGGAAGCTTCGAAAATATTTGGATTAGTAACTTTAATATTTTTTGAAGTGAATTAGGCAAAAATGTGTGGAATAGGGTAAACATCGAAAATGCAATCGTTTGTACCGATGGGCCATTCAATACTACCACTATATAAATACTATTTGGGCAATATTTTTACCAAATATTTTCCATTTTTTTGTTAAAGAGATTACAATTCAGCATACACTTTCTCTTTTTCGTATTTTATTCTGGTGCCTTTCAGTTCAAAGAATTCAGCAATGAGACTATAGAGAGCAAATGATACACCACCAAAGGCACCCCATACTATAGCTTTATTCCAGTCAAACATCTACTTTTTACCGAAAGAAAATTACTTTTTGAGATTGAATTATAAAATTTTTAGGTGAAATAAATTTATATATAACCACAACTATCTTTGATAATTGAAGATAAAAGTAAACTATGAGATGAAAAAATATATATTTTAAAAATCAGCCCAGTATTTATTTAAAATACCTCTATTAATAATCATAGGCGTCTAAATAAAGTTCAGTTTCTTTTCAATTACCAATCAAATCATAAGAATAAGAGTCAGTTTTAAAGAGATCAGTCAGGAAAAACCAAACTAGCAGTGATAGTTTATACACTGCTCAGCAAAATGATTACTAGTATCTGACTAATGAAATTCGAATGCAAATAGCAAAATGATGAATTTCAATGAAGATCATTTGATCAGAAATTGTAGTATTTTTTGAGTATATATCTTGCATTCTCAATAAGGGCTTCCTTAGGTGCTTTTTCAATGTAATTTTTAAACTATAGAAGGGGAACATAATTGGTAGATTCTTTCCTCAGCCACTTAAAGTAGAACTTAAAATTATCTGAAATATCTTCCTTTATATACAATTTGTCAATCGTTAGGCAGTAAGTCACATACATTGCAATTCGGGAGAGGAAGTCACCTCCATCCGTTTTCTTTTGCTCATTATATTGCACAGAAATCGAATCATAGGCGTGCTTCACGATCTACATAAAGAAAATGTTACGAATCTATAGACAGATTTTATGCTTGAAAATGGTGTGGTTTTATAGTTGGATGTGAGGAAATCACTGATGGCAGGGTTTTACTTGCAAAAGAATTTATTTTTAATCTGAGAAATTTACATTCGAATTCCATCAAGTAATTTTGCACGTTGTGTGCGTCTAAAATTGACAAAATCCTTAAAAGCTTTGTACTATCTCGATTCTTGAAACTCAGTGAACAGATCTGCCTCTAAATTGAAAATGTTTTTATTCTGATTGAACCCCTCAGCCAGGAAATAAAGGTTAATAAGAGATACAAAAGTAACAGAATATTTGATGAGCAGTTTAATTTCTTTCACATCTTTAACTACTTTAATATTAATAAAGTCCAGTTTATCGATGACGTTCGATGCGATAACCAATAACTCTGTCTGATCAAAATAGCTTTTATAAAGTTATAAAGCTTAGCGCGTCGGGTTGTACTTATTTTCCATTAGTTTGTCCATTTTTTATGTATCTTCCTTATTAGAACTTTCCACAGTATCAATGGCCGATATCTTCACAAGGTCGCCATAAAAATCATCCTCATCCTGGATTTGATTTATTTTGGATAAAAACATGTCATCTTTATTCTTTTTACGTTGTGCGAAAGTTTCTGCAATTTATTTCATTGCTATTGTTGATTTTTGATTAGTGGAGGCAAAATGAGAGCCTTGGGGAACTGGTATTCTATTTGATGGTATATCCATTTTTTGACTTCTGTAGTGATCTCCAATCTCAGGACATACCTATTCAAACATCTCCTTCAGTTTCATTCTTTTATTGGGGTTGTGGTGTAGTAATCGCTTCAATAAATTCTTGGTGCTTTCTGCAAACTTTCCAGATATACTTTTAGAAAGGCCAATCGCTTCGAAAGTAAATGCTTGGTCTCTGAATTTATTCATTACTTCTTTAGTGCACAGCTTATGACCTCCAACCAACAAATCCAAGAGCAAAGACCCCATATTCCACACAATCATCTGTTTAAAATCTTCGTCAGTAAATTTACATGTCAGTGCTTATGGAGCCTGGTATTTGGGATCCCAAATATAAACAGAACTACATCCATTGGCTTGATGATAATCCTCTGATTATACCAAACTTTACAATTTCCAATACTTACCACATTTAACAAAGTGAGCTGGTCTGATATTTTTATGAAGGTAGCCCATCATTGTTAGGGAATATACAGCCTTAAGCGTTTGATTGAAGATTTCAAGAGCCTCCTTTTCTGAAATGTTGGTTGCAAACATATATTTTTGGAGAGTTGTTTCATAGTGCTATGAGACAAGTCCCATTACTTCATTGTTTTGAAGCTAGTCCCTAATTTGCAGAATGTGTTCGGGAAAGGCTGGGGTATCGATATTATTGAGTAACACCTATTTGTTGTAATCAATGCAAGACATTATTCCCAGATCAAAAGCCTTGGATATGTTGACGAATTTCACTAAAAACCTTTCCCCTTTGGAACTCGTGGCTCCGTAGACTATTTCCACATCATTGCTGAACTCTTTTATAGGTTTACTGGAAATGTTCAAATCTAATTCAGGCATTGTGTTGATTTTCTATTATAGTAGAGCATAGACATCCAGTATGGTATATATATTATCTATTAGATATTGGATCGAACATGCGTTATCATCGATTTCTCAGTGGGATCTCTTCTCGAGGTTGATAAGCCCTGCGATAGACTATACCTTCATTAGATGTCTCAAGAGTTTTATTATATAGGACTAACAAAAAATATGGCATATTTTGTTGAACTTTTCAATTTAAGATCATCATGGCAGATTCGGCAAAGCTTTTTCTCTTCCGAAGTAATTATTATTCGTCTTTGTATTTTATTTGAGTAGGGCTCTTGCAGCAGACTTACTTTTACCGTCTTTTAAAAGGCATAAATATCTTTGATTATTTTGACGAGGTAGCAAGCAAAAGATAACCTTCGATAGCTGGCCGACGTCTTTGATCTAATCATTTTATCGGCATAAGCCTATCTGATCCCCAAAATTGTCTCGGATTACAGAGAGAAGTACTTTTAACAGCTTGTTGCTAGTTGTCCTGTTGAAAAAAGGTATAAAATTTCAGTAAGGGCAAATTGATAGTTTGTTACACATTTATTCCTCTTTGTATTGCAAAGAGTATACAATCTTATAATTTATGGTTTGTGCCTATAAAGAAGCATTGTGATTAATGGACATGAGGGCTAATTTTGTAATTCAAATGATTATATGAGTGAATTATAAGAATAGATATAAATATATTTTAATTTATTAAATTAGAATAGAATAGAAACAAAAAGAGATAAAAGAAGAAAATTGAATTGTGAAAAATCAATATTTGTATATTTGTAGATAAAGCAAAATACAAAAAGAAATAATTCTACTATGAGTAAAATGTATCAACTTTTCTACTATTTATTTAATCATACGATTGAATATGATTGAAGAGATCTTAGATCATCAAATTATTTATAATAAAACTTATTTGATAAATTGATGTAGCTTTAATAGAATATTTCTTCATTTAATATTCTGAAATCTATAATTGCAAATAATAATAATGATAACAAACTAATCGTATTTCCCAACTCGCACCAATACTCCCTCCAGAGTTTCAAAACGGGAACATTCCTATAATCTCGTCAAATAGCATGAGACTTGCCAACAGTTTGGAATTATGCATATGTCCAAGCCAAACAGTAACATTTTCAGAGATATCAATGCTTTAAAAAGCCGAAATTATATTTAAAAAACAACGATGAGACCTGTGGGAGGAATGGAACTTTTCAAAAAAATGGAACAAGGAACAAGAGATAGGGCCAACGATCACAGAAAACTTTCAAAACGAAGTAATAATTGTACGCAACGTAATATCAACCCCTTAGGTTCTTCCCAAGGCCTTAATCGATTTAAAAAAGAAAAAGGTGAATTGGAGGAAAAAAATACTGTATAAAACTCCCCCATGAAGGCTATCGACTAAAACGTGGTAGAAGAAAAGCATGATGCTACTTTCAAAGAAGAAACCTATAAAAGACAAATAAACTATACTCCATCTGAGACCAACCTAAAATCTTGGAATAGAAAATCAGTTATGTAATTTAATAGTGGCAAAAGTGAAGAGATACGTCCTTCTTCTTGCATGCAGCCTCGTTCACGAAAATAGAATTTAACTTCTCCCATTGATAAATGGGCTGCAGATCAGCGTAAAAGCTATCAGGATAAAATGGCCTTGATAAATTAAATTAACTTTAACAAGCCACTTGTAGAAAGATATGGCGATAGATATTTCTAATATTTATTGAGGAATAGGTTCGAAGAGGATCTAGGACCTTCTCCATTCGTATATCAAGTGAATGGATAGTTTAGCAGAACGAAAACAATCGATAACATCAAAAGTAAGTGTTGGGTAATTTAGAATACGGACCACCATTGAAAGACAAAGAGCCATTAATAGTTAAGGGCCGAAAACTGAAAAATATATAGAATTGATAAATTTTATTTTTTATATTCAAGTTTGTATAATCAAATAATGATAATCTAAAGGATAGAATATTCTTGCTTCTTATGTATCAATATTTATAAGAGAACTATTCATCAGTCTAATATTTTTTTATTAAAGATTTTTCTAATTTATGATCATTTAATCCAAACTGAAAAATCATCTGGCCTCGCTGATATTATAAGAATCATATAAATACAAAGATTTATTTTGATACAATGAGCAACTTTTTCGTTTATAAGGAATTTGCGAGTATATAGATAATCATGAGATTAGCATTAAAAATTGATTTAAATCTTGTTATTGAGTTTCTTTGAAATGAATTAGCCTTATTCTCTATTGTTGTCATTAAATCATAAAAAATGGTTAATTTCAATGGCAAAAGGTTTTCCATTTAAAAATAGCAAAATTATAATTGATTTTTCAATACAACCTTATAAAAGACTGATGCAACACATATTGATGGCAGGAGGCTATCTATATTTACTAAATAAGATATGAAATTTATAAACTGAAGATCAAGATAAGAATAAGGATAATAGTATAAATCATTAATAAAACTCTAAATTTATATAATAATTACTAAAAGATAATTCATGACTGAAAATCATCAGGAAAAGATTACCATGACTCCCTTTCGATTATTTGACAGCAAGGCCAAGAACGATTATAAGAGGAAGATGGTAAATAAGATCATATGCTCGCTTTCTGAACTTGATACCCAAGAAGCTTTTACTCCTGTTTCTGAGATAAACACAGACACTATCTCAGCTCATTTACACTTTAATGATAGCCATTGGCCTTTTCATTGATGTTCATATAATTTTACTTTTCCTTTTTCCTCTTTTTCCTTGATCTTCTAAAATTTAACATCCGTTCACTGGCAATAGAATTTGGATTTAAATTTCATGATTTAAATAAACAGTATGAGTTTTGGCGGATTTTGTTAAAAAATTTATCTTGTCAACATGTGTTCTATCATAAAATTGTGGTAATCTTCAATTCATCCGATATCGGGATGATATTAAAAAAATCGTCGCCCACCTTTGATGAACAAAGACTAATAGATATAGTGATTTTGCTTAATAATTAACTTATCTTTTGATTTATTTCCCTTCCAAACCGTAGATGGAAAAAAGGAAAGGTCTTTCCAAAGTATATTCATCAATATTCCAAAATTCTTTCTTCGAATATATTCTGTAAATCTAATTTAAATTGTAGAGTATTAGTAGACAATGCTGATATCAATTGACTTTGCTCTCAAATAATCATTAGCCTTTATTTTCAAGATCAGGATGATATGGCGGCATTGTATTTCGAGAGATTCTTTCTCGTTAGCAAACAAAATATAAAGAGGCACGTACTCATCTTTGATGCTGAAGAGGAAAACCTGTTCATTTAAACGATAAAAGTATTTCATTGAAGTGAATGCAGTATTTGCTAATTCATATTTTTAAATCATTAATTTTGGTATGATATCACCATTAAAAAATAAATTATCCCGTTGGGATAGAGTTTTTTAAATAGTAAGAAGAAGAATTAACTTGTTATATCTATATAATGGCAACTAGCAAAAAAATTTAATATTTCAATTTATTGAAGATGATGAAGAAGAAGAAGAATAATAATAAGATGCGATTTAAGTTGTCTCAGTGGTCATTATTCTGATAGGTCACAACAAATTCTGAACATTGTTTTAATAGTAATAAGATGACATTCAATTACTGTCATTTATTTAAAATAACTTAAGGGTGATGTCAATACTATAATTCTATAAGATAAAATAAAGAAATTCTGATAGAAGTATAAACCCCATAAACAATCACCAATCATTGAATGTTTAATTGTCTCGATAAATTTTAGATAAAAAGAAAAGATAAAAATTAAGTCTATTAACGTTCTACAAATTATTATTTATTTTAAATTTGAATGCAAATTCATTATTTGAGCTAATATCATGTTTATCCAAAGGGATCAAAATCAAACTATGTAAAATTCAATGTATCTCGATTTGTAGATTATAATTTTTCTCGATCATTGAAAAATTATAGTTTCCTTCATCGTTAACGATTTAAGATCTGATTGAAACTTTAGAGGGAGGATTCGTTTGATATTCAGTCATTTAAAAATTTGGACTGCTCAAGGCTGAATGCTCATTAGACCGAATAAACTTTGATCTATCAAATAACACATTCTCAACTGCATCCGGTTTTTGTTGATTGAAATCCTACAAAGGTTTTGGAATTTCAGGATTATGCCAAATATTAACTTTTAATGCGTTCGGTACAATTGAATGAGCAAGAAGTTCTGTTGGGAGGCCCTGTATATCATCATCACAAGCAGATATTGTTTTTGATATCAAATTTGACTTATTTCCTATCTTTGATAGTTCCTATGAGGGAGGTTTGCACTTACTAGATTAAGAAATAAAGCACCCCATTCTTGATTAACGTATTAACAACTATAAAAAGAATTTATTTGTTATATTATTAACAGTAGCAGAGATTTTACCTATCCTATTCATATTAAGGATAAAACAATGAAGAGAATGAATTTAGTCAAGGATATTATATCATATCATTGGTTCATGAGAGGTGGGCCTATTTGTCAGCTCAATTACTTGTTGCTTTTTGGAAGGATCTTCTAGAAGATAAAAGTTAATCAGTGATGCAACGCAGAGATATGATGCAAAAAAGAAAAAGATAGGAAAAGCATTGTTGTCGGATACTGCCTGAACAATATATGGAGGAATAATAGTCACTAACGCAGCGCCAGTCCAACTTAACAGGGAAGAATATTTTCCATTAGCTGGTCCCACTAATTCTGAAGGGTAAGACCAAATCACTGAGGTCAAGCCTGCTCCGCAAGGAACCATAAATAAAGTCATCGATGTCAGCAAAAATATAGGATTTTCGAAAAGGTCAGCTGTTCCGATCGCAAAATTTAATAGTGCGAGAACAATAGTGCTGAATAAGACCATTGACCTTCTCTCGAATACACTGACCAAAAAAATACCCCCAACACCTGCAAGGAATTGTATGGAGTTAATTATAACAGGAGTTACGTTTGTTAAGGGCGATTTCAGTTCTCGCATTACTTGTCCTGCGTAGACTACGATATAGGTTGCTCCACAGAATTGTCTCAAAAGGGCCAAGTGCAATGAGCAGATTAGTTTTCTTTGCCCCAATTTTGATGATGATTTTCTATTTAATTATATCTAACGAGAGTTTACCTCATCTTTTATTTGTTGAATTCTAAATTAAACTAGTTCTTAGGAGTACAAAAGAGTCACTGAAGTACGAAGCTAGTCATATTTTTGCAATTTGAGCAGATCAATAGAACTCTCAGGCAAATATGCCAAAATTAAAATGGCTTGAAGAAGTGCTAGGAAGGCAGGACCAAAGAAAACTATGATATGTTATGTTTCATCTTAGGAATAGTCAGAAAGCTCACCTATTGAATAGCAAATCAAAATACCTAAAATCCGCCCAACCGAGTAGATGGCTCCCATTTTTTTCCTTAAATTAAATGGAAAATTTTCCTTTAGATAACTAGATGCGATTGAAACATAAAAAGCGTTGAGAATTCCAAGCAAAAAACGACTAAGCACAAGGAATTCAAGAAATGGGATAACTGACATCCCGCATTGCAGAATAGTAGCAGCCAGTAACCAATAGTGACTTTTTCTAATTTGGACTAGGCGTACCGTTTTGTAGTCAATCTCACGAAGTACGGCATCAGTAGACTTCCCAACATTGCTCCCACTGGTAAACTGCCATTTAATACGCTCAACGCTGTCTGCAATTTGAGTTGGATATGATAATAGTGAAGAAGCATAGGCATGGAGGATGCAGATATGAGGGTAAGTGAATAGCCAGAATAAGCAGTTGATATACAAATTATGCAGCAATACAAATAGGCTCTACCTTTGTGTAGTATCGGTAAATCCTTATTATTGCTGTCGGGAGCATGAGGGAAAAATGATTCGTTTTTCATACAATAAAAATTGAATTAAATATCTATCTTTAATGAAATCAAAAGAGGTACTTCATATTATAGGAAGGCGGCTAATGACAAATAAAAGAATAACATGCCTACAAATAATTTATTTGCAAATACCAGGGAAAGCCAAGAATATCAGATAATGAACTTTTTTATGTCAGCTGGTTTTTAAATATTTTTTAAGTGACTTTCTTCCACGAGGCTGATTAATAGCTATACAAAGCAACAATCCATTAGTTGTTGATCTCAATAAACTTTTTTAATTAATTTTACTGGTATCAATCAGGAAATCGATCCAAAACACAGAAGTAAAAATTATTAGTAATTTTTTTGCAAGAACTCAATGGGCTTCTCTATCACCGCCTGTTTTTAAAAATAGAAAAAGAAGTCGACTGATTTGGTAATGCAACTTGGTTAAGGTAAAAGGAGCACTAAAAGCATTTTATTTTACTATTTTACAAAAGGAAGATAAGAAACCAGAAAAAACGTTCTATAATAGTAGACTTTTTCAAAATTTTGACTTTTGATCTTAAAATATAGAAATATTTTGTAGAGATGAAGTTAACAGAAATAATCATAAAGCAACTCTTAGTTTGCCTAATTGAGCAAGGTATTTTTGATTTTAAAAAAATGAGTAAACTCTAGCATTCAATTTTAATCATTATTATTAATTATCATTAGATATGGGGTGCAAATGCTTAAAGGCAGTATTTCAGAGGAAATAGGTTAGTTTTGGCAGACAAATAAAAGAGATCAATCATCAAAGCAGCCTCAATCCCCTTACATAAGAACAGATAATAGTTTAGTTAAGGTAAGACA
>Ga0302185_10001339_pt1 | contig 17430 bp, 15 predicted proteins | sample II_Bog_E1_1_FD_200231 | JGI IMG/M metagenome (GOLD analysis project Ga0302185, IMG submission 200231) | Peat permafrost microbial communities from Stordalen Mire near Abisko, Sweden - II_Bog_E1_2 | ecosystem: Environmental > Terrestrial > Soil > Wetlands > Peat | place: Sweden: Abisko... | reverse complement strand
GCGGACAGCATTCCTTTAACAACACCCAGGACATAAAAGACCAACTATATACATTCAATATTGGGGTCGAAGGCAACATCGGGGTTAATTATCACTTTGGGCACAGCAACATATTTATCGAAGGTGGAGGGAATTATGGGTTCTTAAATATCCAGAAAGGCACTCAAAACGGCAAAAATAATATTGGTGCCGCTACTTCAGCAATTGGCTATAGTTACCGATTCGGCAAATGATATGCTTTGTCGTTAGATCGCTAAAATTTGCTTTGTAAAATATCATTGCATTTTTATTACCATCCGTTGAAACAACTACTTATGGCTTCTGAAAATTCTACGATCCACATAAATCCGGATAATAAAAAGGCGTTAGCTGCCAATACGATGAAAGCGATGGTAATGACGAAGCCCGGTCAACCCCTTGTGTATGAGACTGTCTCTAAACCCAGGCCATCGGCCAAACAGGTTCTGGTTAAAGTCATTGCATGTGGTGTTTGCCGGACAGACTTACATATTATGGACGGAGAGTTAGCGCAACCTAAGCTACCTCTTATTCCCGGCCATGAAATTATTGGGATTGTGGAAGAAACAGGAAGTGAAGTGGTGAAGTTAAATGTTGGAGATCTGGTTGGCATCGCCTGGTTGGGTTATACTTGTGGAACATGTCGCTACTGCCTTAAGGGTGAGGAGAATCTCTGCGAAAATGCTTTGTTTACCGGTTACACAATAAACGGTGGATTTGCCGAATATACAGCAGCTTATGCGGATTATTGTTTCCCATTAGCGCCTCAATTTAATCACCCATCAAGTGCGCCGTTACTTTGTGCCGGGCTCATTGGTTACCGTTCTTATAAAATGATCAACAGTGATGCAGAACGGATTGGCATATATGGTTTCGGAGCGGCCGCTCATATTCTCATAAAGATCGCGCTTCATCAAGACAAGAAAATTTATGCATTTACACGTGATGGGGACGTAATAGCTCAGAGATTTGCTACCCGGTTAGGCGCTGCATGGGTAGGTGATTCTACAATACCTCCACCAGAAAAACTTGACGCGGCAATTGTTTTTGCGCCTGTAGGATCACTAATTCCGAAAGCATTGAAGGATGTTGATAAGGGCGGCACAGTTGTATGCGGTGGTATTCATATGAGTGATATACCTGGTTTCCCGTATGAATTATTATGGGGAGAAAGGATACTCCGTTCCGTTGCAAATCTCACGCGTAAAGATGGGAAAGAGTTTCTTGATCTCGCAACGCAGTTGCCGATCAAAACAGAAACCAGGCTATTTAAATTACACGAGGCAAATGAGGCATTGGCCGCTGTGCGAGGAGGAAAGCTATCAGGAGCGGCTGTACTGGTGATTTAAGTTGTAAGCACTAACGAATACTTTACTTGATTCTAGCCAGGATCTCCTTTCATAAATTTCCAATTGATATTGAGTGTGGAACCGCATAATACAAATTCAAACTTAGTAAAAGACATAATTATAGGAATGTCTGACGGGTTAACTGTCCCGTTTGCGCTTACTGCTGGTTTAAGTGGAGTGCTCAATACTAATCACCTTATTATCGTTTCGGGTTTATCCGAGATAGTTGCTGGTTGTATCTCAATGGGTCTTGGTGGCTATCTTGCGGGCCAATCGGAAGTCGACCATTACGAAACAGAATTAAAAAGGGAGTACAGCGAAATCGATAGCGTTCCAGATACTGAGTTAAAAGAAGTTACGGATATTTTCGTTGAGATGGGAGTTGAAGAATTACTAAGTAAACAAGTTGCATTGCAAATAAGCAAGAACAAAGACGGCTGGGCTAACCTAATGATGAAACTCGAATTAGAGTTAGAGAAACCAGCCAAAAACAGGGCTGCAAAAAGTGCAGGTACGATTGCTCTTTCGTACTTGATTGGAGGATTTATACCTTTATCGCCATACATTTTGATTGGAAACAATCAGACTGCATTTAATTTTTCTTGTATTGTGACTTTATCAGCCCTGGTAGTCTTTGGATTTCTCAAAAGCAAAGTAACCGGGCAACCTCTTGTAAAAGGAACCTTGAAGGTGGCATTGACTGGAGCAGTTGCCGCCGCCGCGGCATACTTTTTGGCGAAAGCAGTAAGTTGAATTTTCGTTCGTTTTCATAGTTGATACTTAACAAATAGATAAAATCCTCTCTAAAAGTGTGAATGCTGTAACTTATTTCAAACTCAGTGTAACGCTCCTGGATATGGGGAAACTACCTTTACCAATTGTGAAAAATCGTTCGCAAGTTAAAATAATAATATGTCAAAAGACGGTCCGAATAAAGCTCATAAAGGGGAAGGTGTAAAATTGATAGGCAGCTCGGAAAAAATGATTGGCCTCCTGGTTTCTGGCAACAAAGAGAAAGAGTGGGCTACAGATATGGTGATAAATCATGGCTCCAAACACAAACAAGTGTTAACCGCAATGCTACTAAAACGACTTTACAAATTAGTGCAAACAATAGAAAAAAATACAGGGGCAAAGTTTGTTATGCAGGAGGGTTATGAATTTTCTATAGGAAAGGATGAAGTATTACCGGTATTAATGCCAATAAATCTTGGTGCTGGAATTGATGCGGAGAAAATCATGAAAGCTATTTCACATACCCCGGAACATGAAGCGTTAGCCTATGCAATTTATATGCAGGTTGTAGAATGGGCAATCAAATGTTCAGTTAAAAATAGTGCTGCATCGTAATCTAAAAATACAATCAAACAATACTTTTAATCTGCTGTTGCTTCCTAAAATTAGACAAAGGCAAAACAGATGATTTCTAAATTATAGTGAATTAGTTATTGTGGGTCATAGAGTTAAATACACTTTCATGTTTAAAAAGATTGTTACTGTTTTAATAATGGTTGCCTCGTTTGCTTTAGGCTGCAAAAATAGTAACACCGCCTCCGCAACGAGTAAAAACGCAGTAGTTGAAGAAAAGACCGTCGCAAGAGACCTTAGTATTAATAAAACCAATGCTTACAACGATATTTTTTTAGATACTGGAGCGGTAGAAAAATTCATTATCACAGAAAAATTGAGCGATACTATATCTACCGCTATCCGCAGTTTTTATAATGCCCGAAATTTCGAGTTCGCTTGGTTTGCAAGTAGTGGATTAATAGAGCAATCGTTTAGTTTTCGCAGCCTGTATTCCTCAGAAAACGATGACGACCTTTTTAATAAGTCGTTGGAAAGCCGTCTTGACAGGCTAAGGATAGAGCCGGACAGCAGTATTGAGGCAAAAGACCCCTCTACCATAAAAACGGAATTGCAAATAACAGAAAGATTTGTTCAATATGCCCTGAAAAATTATACCAGCATGGGTATCAGCATAACAGCTCTGGGTAATTATATACCTTCCAAAAGAAAAAACATTATTGCACTTGCTGATTCAGTATTGGCAAATAATACTGTCAATAAGAACTTTGCAGACTTAAATGAATCTTACAGGCTTTTAAAAGTTCCATTGCAGAAATACACTGCCATTGAAACGAATGGTGGTTGGCCGATAATAGTAGCCGGATTGAAAAAATATAGCGCAGGCAGCAGCGATCCGTCCATTGTCCTTATTAAAAAGAGGCTGCAAATTACCGGAGACCTGTCGGGCAATGATACCACCCAATTATTTAATGCCGAATTGGAGAATGCTATTAAGGCATACCAGCTAAACCACGGATATAAAACTACAGGCATAGTAACACAAGACCTGATAAAAGACCTGAACATTTCAGCATTGGCAAGAGTGCAGCAGTTGCTTATCAATATGCAAAGAATGCGGTGGATGCCGACCCGCGACCAGGGGATATTGATTATTGTAAATATCCCTGAATTTGAAGTATATGTGGACAGTGGCAAAAATGTTTTGTTTCAAATGGATGTTGTAGTAGGTGCGGAAGGCCACAATACAACCATGTTCTCCGGCAATGTAAGCCAGATTGTTTTTAGCCCTTATTGGAATATACCACCAAGCATAGTAAAAAAAGAAGTAGTACCCGGTCTTAGACGGGATAAGAATTACCTGAAGAAAAGGAATATGGAAGTCACCGGGAAAGAAGGTGGACTTCCTGCGGTACGCCAACGACCAGGAGAAAGAAATGCACTTGGAAAAGTAAAGTTTTTATTTCCCAACAGCTTTAATATTTATATGCACGACACACCTGAAAAAGGATTCTTTAACAGAAGCGTAAGAGACCTGAGCCACGGCTGCATAAGACTTAGTGATGCACCCAAAATGGCTAATTATTTGTTGCGGAATTCAAATGAATGGTCTCCTGAAAAAATTAAAGATGCCATGAATAGCGGCAAGGAGCAGTTTGTAAAATTGAAGGACCCGGTGCCTGTTATTATTACTTATTACACAGCCTGGGTTGATAATAAAGGTGCATTGCATTTTGCGGATGATATTTACCACCACGATGAGCAAATGGCACAAAAAATGTTTGCTAACCCGCAATGATGAGATCGTGGCAAAAGAATTTATTTAACACGCACACACTAATTAGAAAACAATCACGAATTCAAATCAATAATCATGGTAAGCAAAAAAGAAGAAAATATCGGAAAAGCAAATGAAGGTAGCAGCCAGGATGCTGATGCAAAAAACATTGAGAACCACAAACAGGCAGCAGCACATCATATAGAAGCTGCAAAACACCACTTAGAAGCTACAAAAAATCATGAAGCAGGACATCATGAAAAAGCTGCGCACAATACAGCTCTCGCTTACGGTCATTCGGCGATAGCTGGGGGATTTCTTAGTGATGATGCGAAACACCATGCGCAGGCACTCAAAGAAACAAAATATCAGTAAATACAATGGAAGACCTAAAGAATTTGGAATTCCTTGCCGTCAATTCTAAAGAGATCATAGAAAAGCAGGTGGATTCATACCGCCAACAACACACCTATGCAGGTACGATTATTGGGGCTACCGCTTTGTTTATACCTTTTTTCTTAGGTGGGTTTGACGGTACTTCTCAAGTTGTTCAATTTATATCTATAGTTCCTATTGCGTTTTTTATTTTGTCCATACTTTTAATGCTAAGTATTTTCAGGACGAAGCCGCTCGACCAGGCTTTTAACGTGACGAAATATAAAGATCTGCGGGAGAAAACATATAAGGAAATATTGCTTTATGAAATAGAAGCAAACGCTCATTCTTATACTATAAATAAAATAGTAACCGAAAGGGGCAATAGGAGATATTCAAAAGGTGTTAGCCTAACTATAATTGCGCTTTTGTCTTCAATAGTGTTGATAATGGCGAACAAGTTTATTACGATAAATAAGGCTCCGACAAAGGTTCAGGTGGTAAATGTCAAAAAGCAACCGGGGAATAGTTTGTCGAATGATAGTATAAATTCTCTGCCGGTGGTCACTCCAACTGATCTCCCAATCCACTGAATCACAATCTTACAAACCATGATAGAAAAGCTCCTGTCTAAAACACATCATCCAACGGAAACACTTCGCAGATCGATTGTAAAAACGATCAGTTATAGAGTGGTTATTTTGATTCTGGACTTTACTTCGATTTATCTGTTTACCGGAAAAATAACAGTGGCATTGGGTTTTATGATAGTAAGCAATATATACACTACGGTCGGCTATTTTTTTCACGAAAGAATCTGGGACAAAATAAAGTGGGGTAAAGTAATTTATAAAACAGATTGAAGGGATTCCATTTTTCGGGAACATTACGGTATAAATAGGCCAATGTCTTTTATGCAAATAAAGGTAGCTTTGGGTTTTATGGCTGTGCCTTTCTAAGTCTTTTTGGAGAGATGAAAAAATACCTTGTTTTTTTTAGCAAATATAGAAGGGCAGTGTTGCTCGCACCCGCATTAGTCATAATTGATGTGTTTTGCGAAATAGTGCAACCGGAGATGATGTCAAAAATCGTTGACAATGGAGTAATGAATAAAAACCTGTTCTACATTCTTCAGACAGGTGGAATAATGGTGGGTTTATCATTGATCGCAATTGCTGCCAATGTCGGCAATATTTACTACTCTTCCCATGCGTCAGTGGGATTTGCTGCCGAACTAAGAAAGGGGCTATTTGTTAAAATACAGGAATTTTCCTTTTCTAATTTAGATAAATTCACTTCTTCATCATTAGTCACAAGATTAACCAATGATGTAAATATTGTCCAGGAAGTAATCATGATGTCCTTGCGTTTATTGATTCGCGCTCCATTGATGTTATTATTTGCTGTTGTTATTGCCATACGCATTAATTCCAGTCTTGCAACAATAATTGCCGTAGCCATACCAGTATTGTCTGTATGTATTTATGTAATACTACGCCGTGGACTTCCTTTTTTTGAGCAGGTACAAAAGAGATTAGACAATGTAAATGCAGTAATTCAGGAAAATTTAGTCAATGTTCGTGTTGTGAAATCTTTTGTACGGGAAGACTTTGAGAAGAAAAAATTTGGTCGTTCCAATGATGAGTTGCGGGAAATGGCTGTAAAAGCTTCTTCTATGGTGGTACTCATTATGCCTGTAATGCAGCTTGTAATGAATATTTCTATTGTAGCGATTGTCTGGTTCGGTGGAAACAAAATAATTTCAGGTGAATTTCAGGTAGGACAACTAATGTCTTTCGTTACTTATATCACCCAGATATTGATGTCGTTAATGATGCTTTCGATGGTTATAATGACTTTTTCCAGGGCTGAAGCGTCATCAGAACGTATTTTGGAGGTTTTAAATGCAAATGTGGATGTCTTTGATTCTCGGGCTGCGATAGAAAAGAACCTGCCTGTTAAACAAGGCAAAGTGGTGTTTGAAAATGTTTTTTTCAAATATCATTCGGAAAGCGTTGAGTATGTCTTGAAAAATATCAGTTTTACTATTAGCCCCGGAGAAATTGTTGCTATCATTGGCGCAACAGGTTCAGCTAAAACTACATTGGTGGAACTGATCCCAAGATTATATGACGTAACAGAGGGTCGTGTACTGGTAGATGATATGGACGTTCGCGACTATACACTACAGCACCTTCGCACAGGCATAAGCCTTGTGCTTCAACAAAATGATTTGTTTTCGGGAACTATCAAACAAAACCTGAAATGGGGCAATATTCAGGCTACGGATGAAGAAATTGTTGCTGCTGCTAAAGATGCTCAAGCCCACGATTTCATTATGTCCTTTCCCAAACAATATGAAACTGTTTTGGGACAAAGCGGGGTGAACATTTCCGGCGGGCAAAAACAGCGGCTTTGTATTGCAAGGGCTATTTTAAGGAAGCCTGCAATTTTGATTATGGACGATAGTACCAGTGCAGTGGATATGGCTACAGAAGCAAAAATCAGAACATCCTTCAGTCAGCATCTTCAACATACTACCATTGTTATTATAGCACAAAGAATAAGCTCGATACAATCGGCCCAAAAGATCATTTTGCTTGATAATGGTGAAATTATCGGCAGAGGAACACATGAGGAACTGATAAAAAACAACCCTGTTTACAAGGAAATTTACTATTCGCAAGAGCTTAAAGATGCACCTGCTTTATGAGCGGACCAACAAATACCAAGTTAACCCCAGTTGGTCTTCCCGGAAGGCGTAGCGGGATTTCAGTGGAAAAGCCAAAAAATTCCATGCAAGTTATTGTTCGCTTATGGAAATATCTCAGCCGTCAAAAAATGCTGCTTTTAATTGTCCTTTTGTTGCTGCTCATCAACACTGGCGCCACATTGGCTGGCTCTTATCTTTTGCGGCCTATTATTAATAAATACATTATCCCGCACAATATACCGGGATTAGTCAAAATGATCTTTCTGCTATTGAGTGTCTATATTATGGGTTCTGTAGCTTTTATCTGGCAAAACCGTCTCATGATTGTAGTTGCGCAAAAAACAGTAAATATTATTCGCGCTGATCTGTTCAGTAAACTACAGTCTCTGCCAATAAAATTCTTTGATAGCAACAGTCATGGAGACTTAATGAGCCGTTTCACGAATGATATAGATAATGTAAGCGATTCATTAAATACAAGCGTTCTGCAATTGTTTACGAGTACAATAACATTAGTAGGCATATTCATTTTAATGATCTATATAAGTCCGCTGCTTACTTTAGTTACCCTATTTGTTGTGCCGCTGATGCTTTGGGTGGCCGGGCGAATCATTAAAAAAAGTAAAAATTTCTTTACAACACAGCAGGTGGCTCTCGGAACAATGAATGGCTACGTGGAAGAAATGATTACCGGGCAAAAAGTGGTAAAAGTTTTCTGTTATGAAGAAAGTGCCACAATGCAGTTCGAAACACTAAACAATGATCTAAGAGATAAGGCTACAAAAGCGCTACTATACTCAGGTGTTATGATGCCTGTTATTCAAAATCTAAATACTATCAATTTTGCGCTAACGGCAACATTGGGTGGTTTATTAGCCATATTAAATGGACTTGACCTTGGCGGCCTTGCGGCTTTTCTACAGTATTCCCGGCAGTTTGGGCGACCAGTGAATGAAATATCCAGCCAATATAACAGCATACAGTCTGCATTGGCAGGGGCAGAGCGCATTTTTCAGATCATGGATGAAATACCTGAAATACCTGATGCCGCAGATGCGGTCGCCTTAGCTGATATAAAAGGAGATGTGCAGTTCAATTCCGTAACATTTGGCTATGATACTGATAAAATTATTTTGAAAGACATTTCACTTGATGCAAAAGCCGGGCAAAAAATAGCCTTTGTTGGCTCTACTGGTGCAGGTAAAACAACCATTATGAATTTACTTCCGCGATTCTATGATATTCAATCAGGTAGTATTTCAATAGATCGAATTGATATAAAAAAAGTGCAGCGAAGTAGTTTACGGCAGTCTCTGGCAATCGTTTTGCAAGATACACACCTTTTTACAGCTACTGTTATGGAAAATATCCGTTACGGGCTGCTTGAAGCTACGGATGAAGACGTAATCGCCGCAGCTACACTTTCCGGTGCTGATTCATTTATTAAACGATTACCAAAAGGCTATCAAACCATATTGGAAAATGATGGTGGGAATTTGAGCCAAGGGCAACGACAATTACTCAATATTGCCAGGGCAACGGTAGCCAGACCATCTATCCTGATCCTGGATGAAGCAACGAGTTCTATTGATACCCGTACAGAACAAATAATACAAAAAGGGATAGACCAGTTAATGAAAGGCCGTACCAGTTTTGTTATTGCTCATCGTTTATCAACTGTCCGCAATGCTGATGAAATTATAGTGCTGGAGCATGGAGAAATCATAGAGCGGGGAAATCATACAGCCTTGTTGAAACAGAAGGGGAGATATTATGAATTATATACGGGGCAGTTTGATTAAGTCATTACTTCATAAATTAAGTCATAATTATGATCGGCTGCTAAAGCGATATAATAGCATTGCCGCAATGTGTGAATGATGTAACTAATTTCCGAGTTTGTGTACCTGTATCGGCTTAATCCTGCCCACCTTTGCTTTGTTATGAAAATTCATTCATAACTCAAAGTAAATACATGCCACATAATAATGCAAAGCACCACTCAAAGGGCGAGAGAGTTAAATCGATAGGAACTCCCGTAGAATTGATTAATCTGATGATGCCTAGTGTAAAATAAAATCATTTATACTATGTACGAACTTTTCCGGATATCCCTATTACTCACATGCATCATCCTTGCCACCACGGATGGCTCCGCCCAAAAAGTACAGTGGACGCTTAGACAATGTATTGACAGTGCAATAATAAATAGTCTGACTATTCAGCAGTCGGTTAATACCATTGAGCTAAACCGTATTGCTGTTAAACAAAGTAAAAACAATCTTTTGCCTGCAATCAACGGCAGCCTAGGCCAATACCTGGACCTGGGACGAACGGTAAACCCCGTTACCGGGCTATATGAAAACGGAACCATATGGAGCACAAGCGGGGGCATCAGTTTATCACAAAACCTTTTCAACGGACTTCAACTACTTAATACTATCAAACAAAACGATTTGACATACCAGTCTTCCAAATATGATCTTGCGGATGCAAAGTTCAATTTAACTATTGGTATCATCAATGGTTTTTTGCAGGTATTATACACCCATGAGGCTCTAAATATCTCCAAACGCCAAGTTTCAGCCGACAGTGTGCAATTACAAACAACATTGGATATGGAATTTGTAGGCAAGAAAACTGAAAGTGATGTTTTGCAGATAAAGTCGCAACTAAGCACTGATAAATATACACTGGTAAATGATATCAGCCTGTGGAAATTATCCAAGGTAAGCCTGCAACAATTGATAAACCTTGCGGTAACTGATTCTTTCGAAATTGATTATAGCACATCATTAGTTCCCAAAGAAAGTATACCCGACGCGATTGTCAATGTTTATGCCCAAAGTCTTTCGTTTCAACCCATCATTAAATCATACGCACTAAAAACCGAAAGCCAGCAATATGCCTTGCGTGTAGCCAGAGGTGCTTATTACCCGCATCTGATGCTAAATGGCAATATTCAGACTGATTATTCCAGTGAAGGGGTACAATCCAGTACTACTACCTCTAATAATTTGCAAACCATTGGATACGTTCAAAGCAATCCTACCGAGATCGTAGTGAGCAATTTGCCGCAACAAACTATTACTGAGAGTAAATACCCTTTTGGAAATCAGCTTTCTCAAAACATCAACGGGACTCTCTCGTTAACGCTTGCAATTCCTATACTGAACTATCTGCAAGTGGGTAATAATGTAAAGAAGCAACGAGTCAATTTGGGTAACGCTGTTCTAAGTGAAGAAGTGATTAAAGTAAATCTTCGGAAAACGATTGAGCAGATTTACACAAACGTTCTCAACTCAGAAGCACAATATTCGGCGGCCAATGAGGAAGTAGATGCTAACAAAGCTGCGTATGACGTTGCAGTGATAAAATACAAGCAGGGCAAAATGATAGCCAGCGACCTGATAGTACAACTAAATGCTTATATCAAGGCCGAATCAGATCAATTGCAGGCAAAGTATGGTTTATTGTTCAACACCCAAATCATGGATTATTATCAAGGTATCCCTATTACATTTTAAGAAGTATTTTTATGGCAGATGAAATAACAAAACCCGATCAAAAAATACCCCCCGATCAGCCAAAACCCGATCAAACAAAACCCGATCAAACAAAGCTTGATCAAGCAAAAACTGATCAACCCCTTACCACGGGTAGTAAGCCAGGGAAAAAGAAACACACTAGAAAAATAATATTGATAGTGGTTTTGGCGGTATTAATTGCGGGCGGTCTCTGTGGTTATTTCATCTGGAAGCATGTCAACGCCAATGAAGTCCACTACTCTTCCATCGAATTGAAACTTGGTGATATTATATACGGGATCACCAGCACCGGCAACCTTAATGATTCGTTGGTTATTGCTGTAGGCACCCAGGTTTCAGGTATTATTTCAGCCGTATATGTTGACTTTAACGATACCGTTAAGCCCGGTGAGGTTATAGCGATGATTGATACTGTAACACTTGAAACTCAAGTTACAGACGCAGTAGCCGCATTGTACAAGGCAAAGACCGCGTATCTGCAACAGAAACTGGAATTTGACCGTTATAAGGTATTGCTCGCAAAAAAGGCAGTTGACAAAAGTGACTATGATGTTCAGGAGGCAAGTTATGATGCAGCGCTCAGCGTTCAGCAGGGTGCCGTTGCTGATCTGAAAAGGGCAAAGATCAATTTGAGTTATGCAACTATCAGGGCGCCGATTAAAGGAATCGTAATTAACCGGGCAGTAACCGTTGGGCAAACGGTAGCATCAAGTTTTGCCACTCCTACGTTATTCTCTATTGGCAACGACCCACACATTATGCAGATATCCGCCAATATTGATGAGGCCGATGTAGGCTGGTTAAAGGTGGGGCAGGACGTAACTTTTACTGTAGAGACGTTTCCTGACAGGGTTTATACCGGAAAACTATTCCAGATAAGGCAGCAACCGGTATTGAACCAAAATGTAGTTACTTATAGCGTAATGATCAACCTGTTCAACGAGGATTTAAGCCTGATGCCCGGTATGACCGCTACTCTGACTATAAAAGTAGCTGAACACAAAAATGTAATGGTCGTACCCATGACTGCACTTTTATTCAATCCGGAAGCAAGCGATACGACAGTGCCATCTGCTGACCATAATAAACAAACCATATGGATACTTTGTGATTCAAGTTCGGCTCATGTAGCAAACAACAGGTGTATGGACCGCCATGGAACCCGGATGTACTGCGACACTGTAAAAAGGATTCTGGATGACGGTATTATGGTGGAAATAACAGGAGCAGATATATACCCGGGGATGCATATTGTTACCGGTATTATAAAAGGACAGGTGAAGAAAGGAAAGGGTTTGTTACCCGTAACCACCCAACCCAAAACTGCACCGGCACCGGTACAAAAAAAGTAAACAATAAAATGGAAAACGATACAAAATCCATTATAGAGGTTAAAGATGTGTGGAGAACCTTTATTACGGGCGGGACACCATTTAGTGCATTGCGAGGAATTAATTTAACCGTATTGCCTAAAGAACTAGTAGCAATTATGGGTGCATCAGGCTCAGGTAAGTCAACTTTTATGAATATGCTGGGTTGTCTTGACAGGCCCAGCAAGGGGCAATATTTTTTTAATGGCATTGATACTACAGCGAAAAGTAATACTGAATTAGCCCTGTTACGGCGCGATTATTTTGGCTTTGTTTTTCAATCTTACAATTTACTGCCCCGTACAACTTCTTATGAAAATGTTGAGTTGCCTCTCTTATACTATGGTTATAAATTCGGCCGCAGTCAGCGGCGGGATATGGTTATTGCCGCCTTGAAACAGGTAGGTCTCGAAGAAAAAATATACAATAAAACCAATGAACTGAGCGGTGGGCAGCAACAACGCGTGGCTATTGCACGGGCGATTATCAATAACCCGAAAATAATTTTTGCCGATGAACCAACCGGTAACCTTGACACGCGCACCAGTTTTGACATCATGGCAATTTTTCAGGGATTAAATGAAAAAGGCACTACGGTAGTTATTGTGACCCATGAACCTGACATTTCTGATTTTGCAAAACGGAAAGTAGTTTTTAAGGATGGTAACATAATTTCAGATGATATCAACCAGACCCCCAAGAATGCCGCACAAGAACGATTGAAATTACCCGAATTAAAAGAGCCAGGGGCTGCAAAATGAACATATTCAACCTATTTATAACAGCTTTCAACGCATTGATGAAAAACGGAATGCGCACCTTGCTAACCATGTTGGGTATAATTATTGGCGTGGCCGCAGTTATCATTATGGAATCAATTGGTAAAGGTTCGGAGGCTGACATTACTGCACGTATGAACAGCTTAGGAAGTAACATGATCATTGTGGCGCCAAGTCCTCACACGGTAAATGGGGTTAAAATGGGTCAGGGAGGCCTGACGCTGAAATATAAAGATGTTACAATGATTAAAAGATATAGCAGTGCAACAAAGTATTGTTCTGCCATGGTTTTTATTGCCCAGCAGGTAAAATACCGCGCCAACAATTGGAACACAAGAACAACCGGTGTGCTCCCTGAATATTTCGCGCTTAGGGGCATTTGGGCTGCAACAGGTACCGTATTTACTGATGAGGATCTGCGAAATATCAGTAAGGTGTGTATTATTGGTAAAACTGTTCAGGAAAACCTGTTTCCCGATGGAGAAAACCCCATTGGAAAAACTATTATTGACGGAAATATTCCTTTAAAAATTATTGGCATTCAAAACGAAAGAGGACAAAGCGCATCAGGTAATGATCAGGATGATGTTATTATTGCACCATATACAACAGTTCAGGACCGCATGGTGCAGTCTCTTTATATTAACGTGATATTCATTTCGGCCAAAAGTGCGGATCAGATACCCAAAGCAGTGAGTGAGATTAAATATTGCATGCGCACCAGCCATCATCTTTCAACCGGGGAACCGGATGATTTTCTTGTGAGGACGCTTGCCGATATAATGGCTGCGGCACAAAGCGTTAGTAAACTGCTTACTTTATTGTTAGCAAGTGTAGCAGGCATTTCACTATTGGTAGGCGGTATCGGTATTATGAACATTATGTTTGTATCGGTTACAGAGCGCACCCGTGAAATCGGGACCCGCCTGGCCATTGGTGCAACTTCGACTGATGTATTGTGGCAGCTTTTGATAGAAGCGCTGGCTATAAGCTTGGTGGCAGGTACAGGGGGCATTATCATCGGCCTGATAGTTTGCAAATTAATTACCTGGCTTGCCGGGTGGAGCACAGTAGTTACGGCATCCTCCATTATTATCTCGTTTGCCGTTTGCACCTTTATTGGCATTTTCTTCGGTTGGTATCCTGCAAGAAAGGCTTCAAATCTTAATCCTATCGATGCACTAAGATATGAATGAGATGCATTTTTATGATTTATTATAGAGCTAAGTACCGCATGCGTTTTCGAAAAATGTGTGAATGATGTAACTAATTTCCGAGTTTGTGTACCTGTATCGGCTTAATCCTGCCCACCTTTGCTTTGTTATGAAAATTCATTCATTACTCAAATATATACAATGCCAAAAGAAAATGTAATGCATTCCCCCGAGGGTGCAGGGGTTAGATTGATAGGCGCTCCTGTTGAATTGATTGACCTTATGATACCCGGCGCAAATGAGCGGAATGAAGCCATTTATGAGATTGATAATGAAGGCCCGGTGCATAAGCAGGTATTTAGCGCACTACTTCTTAACCGGCTAAATAAAATGGTGCATACAATTGAAAAAAGCAGCGGTACAAAGTTTGCATTGCAGGAAGGCTATGAGTTGATCAAGGAAAAGGATGAAAAAGATACTGCGTTAGCCGTATCTGTCCCTATAAACGTAGGCACTGATTTAGAAAAGAAACAAATCGCTGATGCTATTTCGCACGCCCCGGAGCATGAAGCTTTAGTTTATGCTATGTGCTTGCAGGCAATTGAATGGACAATAAACGCTAAAGACAAAAAATAGCCACAGCTTTACTGCATTTGTTTACTTATTAATCTATTCCCAAAGAACAATGTGTTTTTCAGCCACTGCAAGTTTTGGAGCCGGTATTGTTCTTTCTGCAATCGGCGTAGCCTCTATAAAAAAGGTGTGGCACCCGTCACAGATTATTTTCGCCAGCACTCCATTGATCTTTGCTGTTCAGCAATTTTCTGAAGGCGTATTATGGGTAATTCTCCCAAATCCAGCCTATGCAACACTTCAGCACGTAATTACCCACTTCTTTTTATTCTTTGCGCAGATCGTCTGGCCCATCTGGGTGCCCGTGGCAATATTACTTCTTGAGCAAGAAGCAACCCGGAAAAAAATTCAAAAAGCGTTGGTAGGAGTTGGAATACTCGTATCCTGTTATCTTGCTTATTGCATGTTGTCGTATCATGTTCAGGCAAAGATCATAGGTTATCATGTTTCTTATGAGCAAGATTTCCCGGCAGCATTCAGAAATTATATTGGCGCCCTTTATGTTATTGTAACCGTTGCGCCACCGTTTTTCTCGCATATTAAAAGAATATGGCTCTTAGGTTTAACAACGTTTATCTCCTATATAGTTACCATGATATTTTATGACAATTATCTCGTTTCAGTCTGGTGCTTTTTTGCTTCGGTGATCAGTGCATCTATTTATGTAGTTATGATTGAGATAAAGAAAGCCAGTAAAGAATATTCGTTCAGGTAAAAGTGTGAATGATGCAACTTATTGAAAGGTAAGTGTAATAGTTACAGATAAAAATGTGCTCAACTTTGAGATGGATTCACAATTCAAATTCAGATAAAATGAAAACAAACGAAGGGTTACAATACGATGTAGAAAATGCAATCAAATGGGAGGCATTAATGGATGCTGCGGAAATTGGGGTTACGGCTAAAGATGGTGTCGTAACACTGGCTGGTACAGTAGATAGCTACGCTAAGAAAATAGAAGCGGAAAATGCAGCTAAAAGGGTTGCAGGAGTAACTGCATTGGTCGAAAAGATTCAAGTTGAGTATGGAAGTTATTGGGCAAAAAAAGATGATGGCGACATAGCCTCTGAAATACTAAATGCCTTTAAATGGAACACACAGGTTCCTAAAGAGAAAATAAAGGTAGAGGTAGAAAATGGATGGGTGACACTGGAGGGAGAGTTGGGATGGAATTATCAGAAAGAGGCAGCAAAAAAGGCGGTTAAGAATCTTCTTGGCGTAACAGGAGTTTCCAACAATATCAGGATAAGATCTGAAGTTGATATAATTGAGCAAAAAGATATTGAGGCGGCTCTTAAACGCAATGTCTATTTCAACAACGAAGATGTCGAGGTTAGTGTTTCAGACAAAAACGTAAAACTGAAGGGCCGGGTCGACTCCTATTATGCGAAAGACGAAGCGGAAAGAACGGCCTGGAATACTCCTGGTGTTAATACGGTAGAAAATGAATTGATCATCGTTAATAACTATGCCGATTGATCTTTTGAAGTGTATCCTCCATTTTTTAATAACAATAAGATAGCCTAGAACACTTTGAGATACGTAGTTCCTTTAACGTTTATATTTCATCGAAATTAATCCTTAAAAAAGCCGGCAAAATGAAAAAATACAAGTTATTCAACTCGATAAAAGTCGGTGTGATAGAAATGAGAAATCGTATTGTTATGGCTCCCATGACACGGTGCCGGGCCATTGGAAATATCCCGAATGAATTAATGGCAAGATATTATCAACAACGTGCTACGGCTGGTTTAATAATCACTGAAGGCACGTCACCTTCTCCAAATGGCCTGGGCTATGCGCGTATTCCGGGCATTTTTAACGAAGCACAAACACTCGGCTGGAAAAAGGTAACATCGGCTGTGCATCAAAGAGGTGGAAAGATAATTATACAGCTAATGCATACCGGAAGGATAAGCCACGTCTTAAACATGCCGAAGGGTACGCAAATAGAAGCGCCTTCCGCCATAAGAGCAGCGGGCCAGATGTGGACGGATGCCAAAGGAATGCAGTACTATCCTACTCCCAAAGAAATGACTGCTGAAGATATTGTGTCGACCCATGCTGAGTATGTTACAGCAGCAAAAAATGCTATTGAGGCAGGTTTTGATGGTGTGGAACTTCATGGTGCAAATGGCTATTTGCTCGAAGAGTTCTTATCGCCAGCAACTAATGTGCGAAACGACAAGTATGACGGCAGTATTGAAAATCGTTGCCGGTTTGTGATAGAAGTGGCAACAGCGGTCGCAGCAGCTATCGGGAAAGGGAGAACTGGTATTCGTTTGTCTCCTTATGGTGTAGCGGGTGATATGCCAAATTACCCGGAGATTGATGCGACTTATGATTACCTCTCAAAAGAACTCAATAAATTAGGTATTGCCTATATCCACCTTGTTGACCATTCTG
>Ga0302185_10001336_pt1 | contig 17461 bp, 12 predicted proteins | sample II_Bog_E1_1_FD_200231 | JGI IMG/M metagenome (GOLD analysis project Ga0302185, IMG submission 200231) | Peat permafrost microbial communities from Stordalen Mire near Abisko, Sweden - II_Bog_E1_2 | ecosystem: Environmental > Terrestrial > Soil > Wetlands > Peat | place: Sweden: Abisko... | reverse complement strand
TTCCTTATACTTATTATATAGAATCATGTTATTTATATATATTAGCCAATGTCTCAAATATCGCGTTGCTTTATTATATTAATATTAGACTGGAGTTAACAAAAGAATAAAAAGTAAAAAAAAAAAATAGCCCAAATCATTTCTAAAATATGGACTTAAGGACCCTAAAAATTAAAATATAAATCTTTAATTATAAAAAAATAGCATTTAGTTAAATCTAAATAAAGTATAACTTATATGTGTAAATAAATGATACATTAGGATAAGTTGTTTTATTAGATATTATATAAATATTTAAATTTATAATATAAATTAAAAACTTTAAATATTATAATTACTAATAAAATATGTTTAATTTAAAATAATACTATTAACCTTTATATAAATTTGAAACTAAATTTATATTAGAAATATAAGTTAAGATTATAAATAAATAAAAACGTTCAATAACTAAGTGTGAGTATATTAATAATACGCTTAAATTGTGTCCAATATTTACCTTTTGTTTTACTCCATTGTAAATATAATATAAGAAATAAGAAAAAAAAATTAATTTTTAATAAACTTAGTTATTAGTAATTAAGTTATTAAAGAAATAGTCTTAATAAAAAAATTAAGCTTAGGTATAACGATATATATATTTTTTTTCTTTTAATATTTATAAATTCTAAATGTATAATGTTTATAGATATATAATAAAAAGTATGTATAAAAAAAGCATGAATAAATTAAGTTCTTAAAGTAAATGAAGTTAGTTAATTATAACAAACGGCTTTACTTAACATAGGACCTATATTATTTTTGTGAGCCTTATACGAAATACAATAATAAGAAATATATAATGCTTTTATATATTATATTTTATAAAAAGAATCTATCATAAAGAATAAATAAATATAAACTTAAATTAAATATATGATATTCCCAAAAGTATAAGAAATATGATTAAAAAAAGACAGTTTTTAAAAGAAGAGAAAAAAGGAGAAAAAAAAGAATCACATCTAATTCCGGGAAAACACTTAACGAAGAAATCCCTTATTGCTGTTTCTAAACCCCTTATTGCTATCCCTAAACCCGAACATCAGTTAGAAAAATATAAAACAATAGATAGTAATAAGCCTACAATATTTAATAAAAAAAGCAAAGTACAGACAAGCAAGTCATTAGTATATATAGAAAGTGATACAGGAAAAACACGTCATTTTACACCTGCAGCTCAGGAATGATATAATAGTATATACACTTATAATGCTAATTACATTAAAAGCTTACCTATTGCAGATAAAAATCTAATGAGCTTATTGAAGAGTTATTTTAATTCTAAACTTAATAAAGAATTTTTGAAAATGAAAATTAAACCTTTACAAAGGAGATTTAAAAGATTAACTACAAAAAGGACTTTTGTAGGAAAAGGACATTTAAAACATACCAATAATAAAGTTACAATAACTTTTTTTATATATAACACAGAAGGTATGTTTTTATCTAGTCTCTTCAGAGCTATGAAGATTAAAATATTATTCCCAAAGAAAGACTTAAAATATAATATAACTTGAGAACGTAACGGTGATATAACAAAAACGTACAATAGATGGTTTACTTTAAATGAATACATGTATCAACGTGAACATAAAGGATGATATTATTCATATATTGTATCCCTTGTTGAAGGATTTACTAATAAATTAGATAAAATAAACGCATATTTTTCTAAAATTAGAAGTATAGATAGTAAAGATTTATTAACTTTAGATGATAAATTAATAATACTTAGTGATAAGTCTAACAATATTTTTTCTTCTTCACTGACAAGGCCTTTACCCGAATCTTTAAAATTTAACGACCCTGTTTACTATAACTATAAATTAAAAGCAAAAAATGACTACATGAGTAAATTTTATATGTACAGGTTATTATTGAAAATAAATAAACTAAAATTTAATGACATATTTCTTTCAAAACTTATTTATTTAGTAAAGAAGATATACAAGAAAAAAGTAGAATTTAATATTATTAATTTGAAAAAAATGCATTTGAATAGTGATATTTATACACAAGCTGTAACTTTAAAGTTAAGAAATAAGAACAACAGGTTATATAAAATATTAAAAGCGTCTTTACGTAAAATTAAATTACCTACTATAAGAAAAATAAGTGAAAAACAAATGAAACCTAATAAAAATGAATTTTTAGTTAACAAAATCCGGAATAATATAATTAGTTATATGTTTAGAGATGATAATGTTAAAGATCCTTTAAGTAGTTTATTACTAAAATTTTACCCTTTAGCTGATAACATAAAAGTTAAAAGATCGTCTACTGTCGCTACTATTACACACAAAGAAAAGGAAAACAAAGAAACAAAAAGTTTACGTTCAATTTCTTTAACAAGTTATGTACGTAAATGATTAAAACATATGAAATTAAGGGGAATAAGAGTAGAAGCTAAAGGTAGATTAACTAGACGGGCTACTGCTTCGAGATCAGTCTTTAAAATGAAATGAAAAGGGGGATTAAAAAACGTAGATTCATCATTTAGAGGGTTATCTACTACAATGTTAAGGGGATATGCTAAATCTAATGTACAGTATTCTCTTTTAAATTCTAAAAATCGTAATGGAGCTTTTGGTGTTAAAGGCTGAGTAAGTAGCAAATAAAGTTAAGTATTGTTATGACTTAAAGCATAAGTTTTATTTAGATTAGATAGGTATGTTTATATCTATGTTAAGCATAGATATAGAATGAGGCTTTGGTCTATTTGCCCTCTAGAGGGAAAACAGGTATTATAAAATATATATATATAATACCTTATATCTACCTAAAAGTTTATATATTATATTTTTCTAATTTATTCTCATTTATTTTCCTTATTTTATTAATCTCTATTTTATTATATAGTAACAGATTCTTTAGATATATTAGCCAATGTCTCAAATCTTGCGTTCCTTTACCTAATCCCGTTATTGCTATACCTGAACCCGAACATCAATTAGAAAAATATAAAATACACTTATAACATTAATTATAATAAACATCGCTTTGCAAAAAAAAACTAATTAACTAGTAATAAGTAAAGTACTTTAACTAAACTTATCCCTTATATGTTTAAATGCACTATAAGGAAATTTTAAGGAGAAAGCACAAATTATCGACGTAAGCGTGATAACTTATGATAAAGCCTTTTAATATAATAAAAAAAAATATATACAATGAATTTATCCTTAATACTTTTCATAATAGGAATCTTAGGTTTCGTTTTAAATAGGAAAAATATAATATTAATGCTTATTTCTATAGAAATAATGCTATTGGCTATTACGTTTTTAATATTGATAAGTTCACTTAGCTTTGATGATATATTAGGCCAAACTTATGCTATTTATATAATAGCTATAGCTGGTGCAGAATCTGCAATTGGTTTAGGTATTCTAGTTGCTTTTTATAGATTAAGAGGAAGTATTGCAATAGAATATAAATAATGTATTTAGCTATAATCACTTTACCTTTATTAGGATCAATAGTCTCCGGTTTTTTTGGTAGAAAAGTCGGTGTTAGCGGAGCACAATTAATTACATGTACAAGTGTAATTGTAACAACTTTATTAGCAATCGTAGCCTTTTTTGAGGTAGGTTTAAATAATATACCGGTATCAGTAAGTCTTTTTAGATGAATAGATAGTGAATCACTTAACGTCTTATGAGGTTTCCACTTTGATAGTTTGACAGTATCTATGTTGATACCTGTTTTAATAGTTAGTTCTTTGGTTCATATATACTCTATAGGGTATATGAGCCATGATCCCCATAATCAGCGGTTTTTTAGTTATTTAAGTTTATTCACCTTTATGATGATTATACTTGTTACAGCTAATAATTTCTTATTAATGTTTGTAGGTTGAGAAGGTGTAGGAATTTGTTCTTATCTTCTAGTAAGTTTCTGATTTACTAGAATAGCTGCAAATCAAAGTTCTATGTCAGCTTTCTTAACAAACAGAGTGGGTGATTGTTTTCTAACTATTGGTATGTTTGCTATATTATGATCGTTTGGTAACATCGAATATAGTACAGTCTTCTCATTGGCACCTTTTGTTAATGAAAATATAGTTACAATTATAGGTATATGCCTATTAATAGGTGCTATGGCTAAAAGTTCTCAAGTTGGATTACACGTTTGATTACCGATGGCAATGGAGGGTCCTACACCTGTTAGTGCTTTAATCCACGCTGCCACAATGGTGACAGCTGGTGTTTATTTACTAATGCGTACAAGTCCTTTAATAGAATACAGTTCTACTGTATTAATTTTATGTTTATGATTAGGAGCAATCACTACTGTTTTTAGTTCTCTTATTGGATTATTCCAACAAGATATTAAAAAAGTTATCGCTTATTCCACTATGAGTCAATTAGGGATGATGGTTATAGCAGTTGGACTATCTTCATATAACATAGCTTTATTCCATTTAGTTAACCATGCTTTTTATAAAGGGCTATTATTCTTAGGTGCTGGTGCTGTAATTCATGCAGTAGCAGATAATCAAGATTTTAGGAAATATGGTGGATTAAGACCATTTTTACCTTTAACCTATTCTGTAATGTTAATAGCCAGTCTTAGTTTAGTGGCTTTCCCTTTTATGACAGGATTCTATAGTAAAGATTTTATTTTAGAATCTGCCTATGGACAATTCTATTTTAGCGGTACTGTTGTTTATTTTATAGCTACTATAGGTGCTATGTTTACTACTTTATATTCAGTTAAAGTATTATATTTAACTTTCTTAACTAGTCCTAATGGACCTGTTGTAAATTATAAACATGCCCATGAAGGTGATATATTTATGAGCTTACCTTTAATTATACTGGCCGTTTTCTCTATATTCTTTGGTTATATTACTAAAGATATTTTTATAGGGTTAGGTTCAGGTTTCTTTGCGGATAACAGTTTGTTTATCCATCCTATACATGAAATAATGTTAGACACTGAGTTCGCTGTGCCGACTTTATTTAAGTTATTACCTTTAGTGTTTACTATATCTCTTAGTGTTTTAGCTATAATTCTTTCAGAATTTTTTGGTAAAGTTATAATCAGCTTTAAATTTTCTAGATTCGGTTATAATATTTTTGGATTTTTTAATCAACGTTTTTTAATAGAATTGTTTTATAATAAATATATAACTGGTTTAGTCTTAAAATTAGGTGGTCAAACCACTAAAGTTATAGATAAAGGTAGTGTAGAGTTATTAGGACCTTTTGGTTTAGAAAAAGGTTTAATTAATTTAAGTAGAAACATAGCTAGCTTAGACACAGGAGTAATTACAAGCTATGCCTTATATATTTTAATAGGTCTTATTTTCTATATATTAATACCTTATTTATCATTATTTGATAATGGTTTACTCTTATTAATAATATTATTATTATTTAGTGTTATAAAAACTAATAACTAACAACTAAATATTAAAAACCACAATTTAAATATAAAGGTCATCCATAGTAGTATGTTTCATACATTAAACCCTGAGGTATTGGTAGATGTTATAACAGCTACAGTATCTTTGGTTAAGGATATAGGTCCTACTGTAAATATAAGTCCTGTAAATTTAAATAGTATTGATAGTTTGTTGTCTATGGTTGAGCAGTTTGTACCACAAGAGAATAATACTGTCTCACTAGTAGAAAGTACAGTATCCCCTATGTTTAATCATTTAGCTGAGTATATTTTTCATACACTCAGAATGAAAATCAGATTTTTATTGCTTACGATGAATATATAGAGTATTTGGAGTTAGAAAGAGAAGTTGTTGAATTTAAGGTTAAATTTGTGGAAATCATGCGGATAAAAACTATCTTGTTTGAACGTTACAGAAGTTACCTTACTACGCCGCATCTTATGGTTTGTGGTCATCCAGGGAATAATAGAATTGGGTTACTTTTGTCTTTACAGGTCTCTAGACATTTATTAGCTTCACCGGGTACTATGCGGATAGAAGCTGATTGTAGAATGTTGGCTGGATTATATAAACTACTTTTATTACAGGGTTTAGATGATGTAGAGCTTAATACTTATCACTTAGGTAATCTTGAATATAGAATGCATGAAATAAATCCTAACTATAGAATTGGTTATGTGGAATTTCATTTAGAACATACGAATCTTTTAAGGGAAGCTTCTAGATTATTAGACTTTTCACATGATATGAACACTTATTTTATTGTAAACGTATTTGAAGATGGATCTGTAACTTATCGTTATTTTTTCTAAGAAAAAGAAAATAAATTAAACAAACCATAAAAAAAGTAATAATTTTATAATATAAATACCATAGAAGAAAAAAGTAATAATTTTATACACTCTTATTTAAATACAAATAGTAATTTAAAGTCTTATATAGTGCCATATATACTTAATAACTAAAAAATTAAATATAACCTTTTTAACTTTTAGATAAAAATATAACAATTAATATTACAATTGAAATGAGAATTTTTAAGAGTCATCCTTTATTGAAGTTGGTCAATTCTTATGTAATCGATTCACCACAACCAAGTAACTTAAGTTATTTATGAAACTTTGGTTCTTTACTAGCTCTTTGTTTAATTATACAGATAATTACAGGTGTAACATTAGCTATGCATTATAATCCTAGTGTATCAGAAGCGTTTAATTCCATAGAACACATTATGCGTGATGTTAACAATGGTTGATTAATACGTTATTTACATAGTAACACAGCTTCAGCTTTCTTTTTTTTAGTATACCTACACATAGGTAGAGGTCTATACTATGGATCATACAGAGCACCTAGAACATTAGTATGAACTATAGGTACAGTTATATTTATACTAATGATGGCTACTGCATTCTTGGGTTATGTTTTACCTTATGGGCAAATGAGTTTATGAGGTGCAACTGTTATAACTAATCTTATGAGTGCTATACCATGAGTAGGACAAGATATAGTTGAGTTTTTATGAGGTGGCTTTTCCGTTAATAACGCCACTTTAAATAGATTTTTTGCTTTACATTTTGTTTTACCTTTTGTATTAGCTGCATTAGCTTTAATGCACTTAATCGCATTACACGATAGTGCAGGATCAGGTAATCCTTTAGGTGTTTCTGGTAACTATGATAGATTACCATTTGCTCCTTATTTTTTATTTAAAGATTTAATTACTATATTTATATTTATGATATTGTTGAGTGTATTTGTATTCTTTATGCCTAATGTTTTAGGTGATAGTGAAAATTATGTTATGGCTAATCCTATGCAAACTCCTCCTGCTATAGTACCTGAATGATATCTTTTACCATTCTATGCTATTTTAAGATCTATACCTAATAAATTATTGGGTGTTATAGCTATGTTTACTGCTATACTAATTTTATTAGCTATGCCATTTACTGATTTAAGTAGAAGTAGAGGTATACAATTCAGACCTTTAAGTAAAATTGCATTTTATGTGTTTATAGCTAATTTCTTAATATTAATGCAATTAGGTGCAAAACACGTTGAGTCACCATTTATAGAATTCGGACAAATAAGTACAGTTCTTTACTTTGCTCATTTTTTAATAATAGTGCCTCTTGTTAGTTTATTGGAGAACAGTTTAATTGATCTTAACATAAATTCAAAAAAAAACTAAATAAAAAAGAATTAAAATAAATAAGTATTATTAGCAGGTTATTCAAGCCCTGCTTTACTTTAGTTATTATGATAAGATAGGCGGTGTTTTAATCGTAAGTGTTTTAATAGTAAGTGTTTTAATCGTAAGTGTTTTAATAGTAAGTTTATAATATATATAAACTAATATATATTATCTAGTTTGTTAAATATAGGAATAAATTTAGCTATAGATTGAGCTTTTTATATTAAAATAAGGGTTTATTTAGCTATAGGGTTAGGTGTAAAGTCATTAGTAATTATCTTAGATAAGACTATATACTTAATAGTTAATTCTATTATTTTCACTTAAGCAGACTTAGAGTTAGGCTATATTATAAACATATTAACTAATATACTAAAAATATTAATAACTTTATTAAATTAGCTTCTTGTTTATACAATAGAGAGAGGGTAATAACGGTTTTATTTGTAGTGAATGTATTATTTACTATATAGAATCGTATAACTTAAGTTCGGAAAAATATAGATGAGCTTTTCCGTGACTTAATTATTTTATTAGATTTATTAGGTACTTCTTTTACTTCACTGCCTGTAAAAATATAATACATAGAATTATTATAATTACGAACTGTATTAATAAATATTATAGCTATAATATTTAGTTTTCATTTAGGTAATTATTCAGTCTTAATAACTTTAAATGAAAACTAAAGGGTATAGCCTAGCCATAGGTGTAATTACCAATACTTGTTTTGCACAACCATTCCTGGTTATAACTATACGCTTCTTATAATCATACGCTTCTTATAACCTGATAGACCATATATTAGCGGGTCTCTAACTATACTAAGTTGTTATGTAGATCAATGATTAATAGGTCCCTAGTTATGCTAGATTGTTTAAATATATGTCTATGATAAGTGCGTCTGTAGCTATACTGGATTACCTAAAGCTAGACCTATAATTAGCGTGTCTGTAGTGGATATAGACCTATAATTACTGCGTCTCTGGTGCATATAGACCTTTAATTGTCTCTGGTGCATCTGAAACAATTAAAGATCTTAAGCAAAACACTGGTCACTATTAAAACAAATAAAATTCTTAATATTATATTAGTAGAAACCTAAAGAAAAAACTAACTTCATATTGATAAGGGCTATAAAGGTTATATTTATCATTTTTGTTTTCTTTTCATATTTATTATACTAATCTTTATCATTCTGCTAATCTATATTATCTTGCTAATCTTTATTATATTGCTAATCTTTAAGATCCTCCTTACTTTTATATTAAATATATTAAACAAAGTATTTAGCTTTAACAAATGTATTAAAGATAATAACTTAGTTATTACATTAGTAAAATCGTAGTTATAGTTTATATAGTATGTAATAGTATTTATAATACATACGATTAATAAGACTATGTTACGTTAAATACGATGTAGTTCTTTATACAACATATATCTATATACTTATTATTTACGTCTTGTTATGTAGAATTTATAAATAGTATATTTTATAAATAGATTAATTTAGATGTAATATAATTTAAAATAGTATACAAAATTATTCTACATATACCACCAACTATAATATATTTTTATAAAAAAAAGTTATATACATATTTTGCAAAATAAAATGACTATAAATAAAAAAATTATTTTTTCTTATAACAAGAGTTATAAGTTTTACTACACTTAAATATATTCAACCTGCGTAAGTATTTATGGAAATTCTTACTTTTCCTAAAAGAAAAGTAAGAGAGAATAGTAGATATTTACTTCTTTTTATGTCTAGAAAAAGATAAAAGCAGAGTCATGGGGAAGCAATTTGTCTGCTTCCAGTCCCCATATTAGAACTAATATATCATTTAATGGATGTATGTCAGATGAGCAATCTGAGGAGGTTAATAGGTCTAGTCTTTTTGTTTTAAGATCATCGATATCATTATGAACAGAAAGATGATTTTTATCTTCAAATGCGAAGGATATAGGTACACTATATCTAATATTTGCTTTATTTTCTGGATTAATAGGTACTGCTTTTTCTGTCTTAATTAGATTAGAATTAAGTGGACCTGGTGTTCAGTATATTGCAGATAATCAACTATATAATAGTATCATTACAGCTCATGCTATAATAATGATATTCTTTATGGTTATGCCTGCCTTAATTGGAGGTTTTGGTAACTTTTTATTACCATTGTTAGTTGGAGGTCCAGATATGGCATTCCCAAGACTAAATAATATTAGTTTTTGGTTATTACCACCTAGTTTATTATTATTTTTATTTGCTAGTGGTATAGAAAACGGTGCAGGTACAGGTTGAACTCTTAAAGGAATTAGGGAGTTATTTTATGGTGACATAAAAAAAAGTAAACTCTTCTCGATGCGTGAACCTCTTCTAGTAGTTACCGACTTATTTCGAAATATAGTTGGACTACACGTAGTACACTACTCATGTCTAGTTATAATTAACATTTTAAGTAGTACGTATGTAAAAATGTGTATATCATGGAGACAATGCGCCTGATTAGTAAATAAACGTTTATTTACCAGTCATCAGAGACTTAACGAAGAGCATCTTAATATAAAAAATTCAAATAAAGCTTCGTTTGAACAATGGTTAGTGGGTTTTACAGATGGTGATGGTAATTTCCATATTTCACAGCAAAAAGTAGGCTTAGCCACTAAATGAGGTCTAAGTTATAAATTAGCTCAATCTGCATATAATTTAAGGATTTTAAATTACATAAAAAAAGAGCTAGGAGTGGGTTCTATTACAAAAGATGGTACAAAGGCACAATACTTTATTAGAGATAGAAAAGTAATAGAAAGAGTTTTAATACCTATTTTTGATAAATACCCTCTTCTAACTACTAAATATTTTGATTATATTAAATTTAAAAAAGCATTACTAGTATTAAATAATAATGATCTAACTATACAAGAAAAAGATGTAGAACTTTTAGCTATTAAGAGTATGAAAGCTAATAAGGACTATATATCTCCTGCTTGAGATAATGCAAATATACCTTTAACTAATGTATATTCTCTTAACAACGTAATAACTAAGAATTGGTTGGTCGGATTTATCGAAGCAGAAGGTAGTTTTTATTTAACTAATAAAGACTCTAATAGAATAGTTCATGCTTTTGGTTTAACACAAAAATTAGATAAAATTGTCTTAGAAGGTATAGCTATTATGTTACACATTAAAAACCCAGTGCGGTTTAGAGAATTACATAATTACTACATCTTAGATACTACTAACTCCAGAGCAGTTGAAAATATAATATTTTTCTTTAAAAATACAATGAAAGGGGTAAAATCTTTAGAATATAGAATATGAGCCAGGTCTTATACTAAAAATAAAGGTGATTATACTAAATTATATAATATTAGAAATATGATAAGAAAACTACGAAAAAATTCGCAATAACCTCACTTCTGTAACGGAACAATAAAATAAAATAACTTTATTTTCTTTTCCATGCTAATTAAAAGATACGAAACACAGCTAAATTTATTAAGATGAAGGTATAGTCCGAACAGTAAAGAGATTTACTGCGTGCAACGATAGTTTTATTGTGTTATTTATATTTATTCAAATTGAGATAATATTAAAAATGAGGTTGCCAACATATTTGTTATCCTCCTTTAAGTGGAGTACAAAGTCACAGTGGACCTAGTGTCGACTTAGCTATATTTGGACTACACTTATCTGGTGTAAGTAGTTTATTAGGTGCTATAAACTTCATTACTACTATACTAAATATGAGAAGTCCTGGTATAAGACTACATAAGTTAGCTTTATTTGGATGAGCTGTACTAGTTACAGCTGTATTATTATTATTATCATTACCTGTATTAGCTGGTGCAATAACTATGGTGTTAACTGATAGAAATTTTAATACATCATTCTTTGAGGCAGCAGGTGGTGGTGACCCTATATTATACCAACATCTTTTCTGATTCTTCGGACATCCAGAGGTTGAATATGTTGGCCTCTTAACGTTGCTGTATGCTGGGACTACTTCCTTACAAAGTTTTAAATACTCCATCGATTACGACATAGTAAAAAAGTTAAAACAAAGAAGTAAATCAGCAGGTAACATTTCACTATTGTTCACCAACACAAGAAATGGAACCTCAGAGACTTTACGCAACGGAGTGGTAGTAAGTTTAGAACATATAAAAAATATATCAGAACATGTTCCTAAACATATTAAACCTCTTAATAACGACCAATTAGGTCATTATTTAGCAGGTTTAATAGATGGTGATGGTCACTTTAGTAAGGCTCAACAATTAGTTATAGTATTTAGCTTTCCAGATGCATTTCTTGCTTATTATCTAAAAGAAAAATTAGGTAATTGTAATGTAAGAAAAGTAAAAGATAAAAACGCATATCTTTTAATTGTGTCTAAAAAAGAAGGAATACTAAATGTGCTTAACTTAATAAATGGTAAATTAAGGTCAGAAAATAGATTTAACCAAGTAGTTAATAATATACTAAGTCATGATAGATATATAGGTATAAATATTGATTTTACTATGGACTTGTCAGATGATTTTGACAATCATTGGTTAGCAGGTTTCTCTGACGCGGATGCTAGCTTTCAAGTAAAATTTATTAACCGTAGCACAAGAAACAAGTCAGAAGTAAGGTTAAATTATCAAATTGATCAAAAAAATAGTATATTATTAATGAAAATAAAAAGGTTTATAGGTGGTAACATTGGGTATAGAAAAACTCAAGATACCTACTATTATGGTTCTACTAGTTTAGGTTCTGCCAAAAATGTTATAGAATATTTTAATAAATTTAATCTACAGTCTAGAAAACATGTAAGTTATTTAAGATGAAGAAAAGTCTATACATTGATACAAGATAGAGAACACTTAACAGATAAAGGGTTAAGAAAGATTTTAAGGATCAAGTCCTTAATTAACGATCACCAAGAAAATATTACCACTCAAGATAAAGTCCTAACAAGAATATAAAAGTTTTTGAGAATTACAAAAAACAGACATTAAAAATGGATGCTGTTTTATTAATCAAAATGTTTGTTACATATTAATTATACCAGGATTCGGTATAATAAGTACTACAATATCTGCTAGCTCTAATAAGAGCGTATTCGGATATTTAGGTATGGTATACGCCATGATGTCTATTGGTGTATTAGGGTTTGTTGTTTGAAGTCATCACATAAAATAAAATGAATGTAGGCTATTCATTTATGTGTGTAAGAGAGCCAAACTCCGGGTAAGCCCTAAAGCTCTAGTAACCAAAGGTATTTTGGAAACAAAATACCCGGCTTGATTAATGACTCAAGGTATGGTAATATCACTAGAGATAGACGAAAGAAAAATGGGTGATTGCGGATCTAAATCAGACATTAAATTGTAATATTGTGTCTGTAAAAGAGCAACGAGTAGATGGTTATCCAGGGACTATATATAAATATTGCCACTAAACTCCGGTGTAATAAATAGCACTAATTAAAGAAGAGGTATATTAAGTATATATAACTGTAAGGTGTACTCTAGTCACCGGGAAACCGGCTCTAGGAAGAAAAATTACATTTAAGTAATCCTAGATTAAAGTTACTACATTAGCCAGTCTGCAAACATTAATAGTTTTTTTTCTTGCTGTCGTGCTTCGTAAGAAGACACAGCACAAGAAAACCTAAGTAAAAAAGAGTAATATCTTTGAATTACATACTCCTTAGCTTTAAGTAAAAAAAGAGTAAGATCTTTGAGTTACGTACTCCTTAGAATTATATTTAATTTTAGGTGAAAATAGGTATAATGAAGTTTTTTTTATTAATAGGACAAAGATGTAGACGGTATACTGTCGGTCTAGACGTGGATAAACTTGTGTTCACGCAAAAAATCTTGCTATATGCTGGAAACTCTTATATAAGTAGTCCACTCGTATTAATTGCGCTCGGCACAATCTATTTATTTAAAAGACAATCAGCAGGAAACTTTAGGTTTAGTACAAAAGCTACGGCAGCCACTAAGAATACTTATACTAGTTATAAAAAATTACTTCCTATATCTGAACATGTGCTAGCTACGCACAAAAATAATTTAACTGACAATGAATTTGGCTATTTTTTAGCCGGATTAATAGAAGGAGATGGCTGATTTGGTTATAAACAATTACATATTATATTTGCAGAAGAAGATACTTCGCTGGCATATTATATAAAGAAACGTGTCGGCCATGGTAATGTTTATAAAATTAAAGACAAAAAAGCAGTAAGATATATTTGTAAAAATAAAACTGGTTTGTTTATTATTTTATCTTTAATAAATGGTAAGTTACTCAGTAGTTTAAAATATGACCAAATAATTAAACATAGTTATAGTGAACAATTTAATATTTCTATTTTGCCCCCTTTAAAAAAGCTAACTTTAGATAACTACTGATTAGCTGGTTTTACTCAAGCAGACGGTTGTTTTCATATTAGCGTTGTAAAAAGTAAAACACATAACACGGGCTATAGTGTAAGGCTAGAATATTCTATAAAACAAAATGATAAACTACCTTTAGAATTATTATATAAAGAACTGCAAATGGGTAATCTATCTCAATATCATAGAGGTATTTGGTGTTATAAGAGTACTGGGTTTAAAACAGCTTTTAGTCTTATAAATTATTTTGATAGGTATAAACTTTTTGCAGGTAAATATACTAGTTATCTTAAATTTAGAAAAGTCTATATTATGTTAACAGAAGGAAAACATTTAGAAAATAAAGGAGTAAAAAAAATTATAAGTATAGCAACTAAAGGGTCCTCAGAGACAAGCACGCAAGAGGTTTAATGTTTTTCGTATTTTAATTTAATACAGTAAAACATTAAATCAAGATACTGTCCAAATTTAAGCTTTTTGACAAGAGCATATTTCACAGCTGCTACATTAATTATTGCCGTACCTACGGGTATTAAAATATTCAGTTGATTAGCAACATGTTACGGTGGATCTTTACATTTAACACCTTCAATGTTATTTGCTTTAGGTTTCGTATTTATGTTCACAATTGGAGGATTAAGTGGAGTTGTTTTAGCGAACGCTTCTCTTGATATTGCTTTCCACGATACTTACTACGTAGTTGCTCATTTCCACTACGTACTAAGTATGGGTGCAGTATTCGCACTATATAGTGCATGATACTTCTGAATTCCTAAAATATTAGGATTAGATTATAACAGAATGTTAGGTAAAGTACATTTCTGAATATTATTTATTGGAGTTAATGTCACATTTTTTCCACAACATTTCCTTGGTTTACAAGGAATGCCTAGAAGAATAAGTGACTACCCCGATGCCTTTGCAGGGTGAAACTTAATAAGTAGTTTTGGAAGTATTATAAGTGTGGTGGCTACATGATTATTTTTATATATAGTTTATGTACAATTAGTTGAGGGTAAAGCTACAAGTAGATACCCTTGATTAACTCCACAATTTTATAGTGATAGCTTACAAACGCTATTAAACAGAAGTTATAATAGTTTAGAATGAGCTCTTTCGAGTCCACCTAAACCTCACGCTTTTGTAAGTTTACCTTTACAAAGTTTTTTAGCAGACGCTGTTTCAGAAGTGTTAGTAGCAGCTGTAACTTCTGCTTCAATTGTCCCTTGATTGGGAGGGGTAATAGAAGTTACAACTGTAATAGTTACAACAGTTATTGAGGTAGCTATATTATAGCAATGAAAGATGGAAGGAATTCTATTATAACACTATATTTGATACTTTAATGAAATGGCGACAATCTAACTAAATTTATTTAGTTGAATATTTAATTCTAACTTAGTAATTAGTTATAGTTAACAAAGTTTTTTGTATTTAATATTATAAATAATGTAATGCACCTATATACATATAAATGATATTAAAATAAATATATTAAATAATATTAGATATATCTATGTTATGTCAATGTATGTGCATTATAGAGATAAAGATGGTTTTATCTTTCTTACCTTTGTCTTAAAGAAGAGGTTCGATTCCTCTTTATCTTTATAATTAATACCTTTTGGTGTTAAATATTATCTAACAATAGATGCCTATTAATTACTTTTTTTTTAGATTTAATAGTTTTAGTAATAGAAATCCTTCATTGAGAGGTCAATTATTTTCATATGCTATATTGGGTTTTGCATTTGCTGAAGCTACAGGTTTATTCGCTTTAATGATGGCTTTCTTATTATTATACGTTGCTTAACTGCAATTTATAATTTTTTTAGTTTACGTTGCTTAACTGCAATTTATAACTTTTTTAGTTTTTTTTTGTTAAAGGGTTTAACATCTTAAATGGCTTAACATTTTAAATGATTTAATACCTTAAATCATTTAAACTAAACAAACTAAACCGTTTTAAGTATATTTAGTAAGGTTATATCATTACCAGAAGTGATATCTAAGTTATGTCAATCATGATATTAATTTATAATAGTAATGGTGTGTCGAATTTTTTTTTCACACCAGAATAAAAATAACAAATATGAAAAACCAAAAATTAAAAGCAAGATTTAATAAAGCACTAGCAAACTTTACTTTGGCTAAATTTTGCGGAGCATTGATTACTGTAACTATTTTGGCAGTAGTTAAATATATTATATCTGGTAATTTTCATATTGAATACTCTGACTTTTTAAATAATGTAGCTATAGGATTATTAGGTTGAACAATTAATACTGGTCTTATGGGATGATTAACAGATTATTTAGGTATAAAAGGTATTAACTTCAATCTAAACCAATTTCTATATGGTTTTGAGACTATGAAAGTTAGTGAAACAACTAAAATGGGTGAAACATCTTCTGTATTAGAAGATGGTAAGCCTAAGTTATATAATGCTATGGACTCCGGAGAGGGGTCATCTTCAGGTAAAAAGTCTGGTTCAAGAAAAGGAGGTTATAGAGAAAGAGATAGGGATGTACGAGTACAACCTTATCCTCGAGATGGTAGACGTATAGTTAGAAGTTGGACTTTCGATGATGAAAGCGATAATGCTAGTAATAATGGTCACGAAAGCGATACTGAAATGGAAGGAGCTCCATCTAGTAAAGGTAAATTAGTATCTTCTACTTCGCATGGCGAATTACCTTTAGATAAAGGTATAGAAGCTGCTAACTCTACGCAAGGGACGCCTTTACCTATTTGAACTAAGCCCTTACCGGTTATAGACCCTAACTTAGTATTGTTCAAGCCTAGAATAAACCCTGGACCCGGGTTTGCTGTACCTGGAGGTGAAGTTCCTATACGGGACCTTGTTTGTGAGCATATAGATTATAACGGTCATATATTAAGTCAATTTAAGAATATGGATTGAGAAACAGCAATAAAACAAAGATATAATTATTTACTATGTGTACATAATATGAACAGTAAGATTGCTTTTGCACAAGAAACCCTAAATAAAGTTCCTACGATTCCTACTACTGAATACGAATTTAAATTAAGAAATCAAATATTAAGAGACCTAGAAGGTTTAAATAGAGTTAAAGTCCGGTCAGAAGCCAGGTCAACTTTACTTGAAGCTAGGATAAAATTCATAGAAGATATTTGTAATAATAATAATAATAACAATAACAATAATAATTAACATATATTTTATGAATAACTTTATCTTTGACTTGTTTAATTTGTACTAAGCATTAGGATAGTTAATATGTATACTTATAAAGTAAGGCAAGAAGTACTTTATATTTATATATATTAGGGATATGCAGTAGACGGTTCTACGTTTCGATTGCAGATCTTAAATAAGGGGTTCGATTCCTCCATATCCCTTCATCAAGAAAACATAAGACAAA
>Ga0302185_10001329_pt1 | contig 17592 bp, 16 predicted proteins | sample II_Bog_E1_1_FD_200231 | JGI IMG/M metagenome (GOLD analysis project Ga0302185, IMG submission 200231) | Peat permafrost microbial communities from Stordalen Mire near Abisko, Sweden - II_Bog_E1_2 | ecosystem: Environmental > Terrestrial > Soil > Wetlands > Peat | place: Sweden: Abisko... | reverse complement strand
CGAATGGCTTGCCTGACAAGGGTTTCAGGGGAAAAGAAAAACGGGAGCTTCGATTTTTATCTCGAAAACTCCCGTTTGGTAGCACGTACGGGAATCGAACCCGTCATTCCTCCGTGAAAGGGAGGCGTCTTAACCGCTTGACCAACGCGCCCTTTTTTAATTTCGGAGTGCAAAGATATGGATTAGTCGGTGGTTTCCAAAAAATCGGCAATTATTTTTTTAGGATCTTATTCAGGAGCCGGATTTTTCGGTTGCGGGATGGACTGTTCTTTGTTTATCGGGGTAGAAGCGGCAGGCGATCCCAAGGCTGAAAATGCTTTGTTTATCATAGCCTATATCGCCATAGAGATTCCAGGTGCGGGAGATGTAGTATCGGGCGCCGGCCTTGAGGAATGGGGTAACGCTATGTTCGGTTTTTACTGCGAGGCTATCGCCGGTGGGGTAGGCATTGTAGCGGATATTGTTTAATGAGAGGCCTACGCCGATAAAGGGGTCGAGGCGGGTGACATGGATGTAATCGCCAAGATGGTAGAACGCGGTGACGCCGCCACCGAATATGCGGAGGTCATCTGTTTTGTACCGGTATATTTTTTCGTTGTTGAACCCCTGGTATATCTGGCTGAAATTGTAGGTGACGGCATCGAAGCCGAAAGTGGCGGCGAGGCTGATACGCTTCCAGAAATCGTATTCCAGCTTGGCGTAGATAGGCGGGAACCCGGTGGTGTTTGTTTTCTGGAAGCCGGATGGCAGGGAATAATTATTGCGGTAATGGTCTATTCCGCCGAATGACAGGGTAGCCAGCATGGCGTGTTTCTTGTAATAATTGTATTTCACCGGCTTAGGCGCTGCTGTATTATCCTGGGCCATTGCGGCGGTGGATAATAAAGTAATAAAAAATACGAAAACGGTTTTCATATAAAATGCAATCTAAGAAACTAACGCTAAAACCGGATAAAAATTTTAAGGGTGTTCACCTGGAACTAAGAAAATTTAACTTTTTCTGGCGTCTGCGACCCAAGCGGCATTGGAATATGATGGCTTTATTTTTTTGGAACGGGTTTTAATTTCTTTTTCTCATCATCTACTCCGATGAGGATGCTCCAGGCTTCGAGGCCCTCAACGCGCTCACAGACCAGCTTAACGATACCCATGAGTGGGATGAACAAGAACATGCCGGGCACGCCCCATAGGTGCTCCCCTACAATGACAGCCAGGATGGTGATGAAGGGGTTCATTTTTACGCGCCCACCGACGATGCGGGGGAAGAGCACATTGGAATCAATAAGGTGAACGATAAATAACGCGGCCCCCGCTTCGAGGGCGATGCTACCTGTGCTGTTGGCAAAGGTGACCAGCATGGTGATGACAATGGAAGTATAAATACCGAGGTAGGGAATAATATTGAGTACCGCAGCCATAATGCCCAGCAGAACGGCATACTGAATGCCCATGATCATGAACATGGAGCAGTTGACGACGCCCACGATCAACATTTCGATCAATAATCCCAGGACGTAAGAATTGATCATGCTTTTGGTTTCTGTGATCACTTCTTTTACCCGGTCGCGGTAGGGTACACTGAATAAGTGGAGGACGAAGCGCATCAGTAGCTTGCGGTGGTAGAGAATAAAAAAAGTATAGATAAAGATGAATATCATGAACAGTAGAATGCTGGTAAGAGAAAGAAACACATTGCTCAGGGAATGGGCTACGGAATTTAAGGCGCCATTTATGGTGTTGTTTATATAGAGCGTTTGCTGCCTGGTGGTGATGTGGAGGCGGTAGGACAGCCAGTACTGCGCATTGTCAAAGATCTGCTGGAACCTCTGTTTTAGGGTGGGCAGGTCGCTGGAAAAGCCGATGACCTGGAGTGCCATGAAGTAGATGAAGGCCGCCATGGTAGCAATAAATAACACGACCGATAAGCCTGCGGCGGCAGCCCTGCCCAGGCGGAGCCTTGTTTCGAAAAGCTTGTTGAGCGGATACAGCAATATGCCGGTGAGCAACCCGAAGACGAGGGGTATAAATATGCCGCTGGCCTCATCGAGTATCAAGAAAATGAGCACAATTGCGAGCAGCAATAGCGCCAAACGGGCATAAAAGGGAAGTACTACTGTGCGCATACTGGATGAGGTAACAATTTGTATATCAAAACTAACAGAATTATGCCACGGAGCAAAACAATGGGATTTTATTTGTCGAACGCGCGAGATAACGCGTGCGTAGAGTTCTTTTCGTTCATTAACTTTACGTTGCCGGGTTGGATGGGCAGTTGAGAAAAGAGACCAATTATTTAGGAGCACGTAGGGGACATGAAACGATTTTTTAAAAAAGGGCTTATTGAGGCCGGGTGTGACGAAGCTGGGAGGGGTTGCCTGGCGGGGCCTGTGTTTGCTGCTGCCGTAATTCTGCCGCCGAGTTTCAGCCATCCGCTGCTCAATGACAGCAAGCAAGTGGCAGAGGCAGACCGCGACCATTTGCGGCCAGTAATAGAAAAGAAGGCACTGGCGTGGGCCGTAGCTATGGTGGACCATGCGGAGATAGACCGTATCAATATTCTCAAGGCATCATTCAAAGCTATGCACCTGGCGGTGGACCAGCTAGCTATAAGGCCGGAATTATTGCTTATCGACGGGCATATATTTTCGCCGTATTTCGGGATCGTGCACCATTGCGTGGTAAAAGGTGACTCTATCTATGCATCGATAGCTGCCGCAAGCATATTGGCTAAGACCCACCGCGACGAGTATATGCTGGGGCTGCACAATGAATATCCGCACTATGGGTGGGATAAAAATAAGGGCTACGGAACCTCGCTGCACCGGACGAGGATAGGCGAGCATGGCCTTTCGCCTTACCACAGGCTGAGCTTCAAGTTTAAGGAACCGGGGTTATAAATAATGGCTCATTTCGCTACTGCCGGTGGTGGTGTGGTTGTGGGCGCCGGGGCGGCTTCGCAAAAATGTTTTATATACTGATCTGCTTCCGGGGCTTTGAGTTTTTTAGCCATCTGGAAATCCTGACAGGCGCTGTCTTTTATGCCTGCCTGGAAGTAATAAGTGCCCCGATAAAGATATGCCTGCGTGACCGCGGGACTATTTTGAATAATGGTGGTCATATCGTTTATCGCAGCCCGGAAGTTTTTCTTCTCGCCATAGGCCACCCCGCGGTTCAGATACCCCATTACGTGACCAGGGTTTAAAGCAATCTCGGTAGAGTAGTCTCTTATTGCTGAGTCGATCTCACCTAGCTTGTATTCGCAAGCCCCCCGCATGCTATACGCGATGTAGACGTCTTGCCGTAAGCGGATGGCGCTGTCTAAATTAGTTATTGCCTGTTGTAAATTGCCATTGTCTGCTTCTTTTTTACCCTTGTTCAGGTAGATCATGAAGAAGGGTGAGCCAGACCCCAAGGCAAGGTCTATGTCTCTATCGCTCTGTTTTTCATCACCGGCAAGGTCTTGCAGATTCGCGCGGCTGAAATATCCGAGTGTAAACTTAGGATTGATCTCTATGGCACGGGAGAAATAATAATTGGCTTTTTTAAGGTCGCCCTGCAATTCCAGCAGGCCGGCGAGATCGTAACATGCCTTCCAGTTGGCAGAATCGGCTTTAATGGCGAGTTCGTATTCGCTTTTGGCATGTTCCAGATCGTTGGCCAGCAGTAGCTCATTGCCGCGTGCGGTGTGGGCTTCGGTGCCGGACACCTTAGGTTTGCAGGAGCAGATCACAATAAGCGAAGAAATAACAAGAACAAACAAGCTAGTTTTGTACATAGCGGTAATTTTTTGAAAAGATAAATATAATATGACTACGGCGCAAAGGGATGACGAAAGAATTTTGAGGAAAGTTAGCGTTTCAGTGGTTCGCTCCGTTGCGAGGTATAGCAAATTGGCAAAGGGCGGCCTAAGGATCAAGCACGGTGTTATTTGTTGTATCTTTAATTAATGTTGTAGTGATGTATGGAGGTGCAGTGATCATAATGGTTATCAAAGTGATCTTTAGTGTGTTAAAAAATACTAAAATCACTTTTCTTTATTGCTGATATAATGCGCAGCCCGACTAAATTTGCATTTTCAACTTTATGTTTCAGTTTCAACACATTGACCATTTATACGCACTGGCGATATTGCCGGTTTTAGTGCTGTTGTTTATCAGCGCGTTGTTGTGGCGCAAAAGAAGGCTGCAGAAGCTTGGAGATGAAAACCTGGTGAACGAGCAGATACAAGGTTTTATACCCGGGCGCAATACGTTTAAGTTCATCTTGCTTACGGTTGCGCTTTTTGCGGTGATCGTAGGCTGGGCCAACTTAAGGACCGGCGATAAAAGCGAGAAGACAGAGCGTAAGGGCGTGGATGTAATAGTGGCGCTTGATGTGAGCAACAGTATGCTGGCGAAGGATATTCAACCGGACAGGCTGACGCGGGCAAAACAACTGATCTTGAGCCTGATGGATAAGATGCAGAATGACCGTGTGGCGCTAATAGTGTTTGCAGGGCGGTCGTACCTGCAGGTGCCGCTGACGATAGACTATGCGGCAGTGAAAATGATGCTGGCTAATGTATCGCCGGATATGGTGCCAACGCAGGGGACTGTGATAGGGGACGCGATAGATATGGCAACGACTTCATTTACACAGAATGAGCGTAAATACAAGTCGCTGGTCATTATCTCGGACGGGGAAGACCATGATGAAACGGCTATAGAAAAGGCGCGGCAGGCGGCGGACCAGGGGGTAGTGATCCATACGGTAGGGATTGGTTCGCCACAGGGTGCGACACTCTATGACCCAAATACGAAGTCGCTGAAACTGGATGACAACGGAAACCCGGTAGTGAGCAAGCTGAATGAAGATGAACTCAAATCCATCGCTTCGGCAGGGCACGGGACGTACAGTTATCTGCAAAATACAGATGAAGTAGCGAGTAAAATAATTGGCAGTCTGGACAGTATGGAGCAAAAGAACCTCGGCGCTGTGTCGTTTACTGACTTTACAAGTTATTTTCAATATTTTCTGCTGGCAGGCTTCATAGCGTTGATCTTAGAGTGGGCTTTGCCCGGCACTAACAGAAAGGCGTTGATGAGCCAAAAAGTGATTGAAAAAGCAGCAGCAGGCAAGGCATAGTCTTTTCGCTGCAGCAGGCAAAAAACGTAACAAAATGGAACAATTCAAGTCCGCCCTTACCGCTTTAGTTTCCCGGCCGTCCGGGGAAGAACGCAATCTTTCGCGGTATTGGGCCATAAAGTTATTCATGGCGGTAGTTTTTTTGGGTGCTTACGGGGATGGTTTTGCGCAGACGAACGTGCTACTGAACCAGGGAAACAAATATTATGACCAGCAAAATTACCAGCAGGCTGAGGCAGACTATACGAAGGCCCTGGCGCGTGACCCAAATAATACTTCAGGCCTGTTTAATCTGGGTAATACTTTGTATCAGGAAAAGCGCTACGACTCGTCGCGTAAAATAATGGAAGCGACGGCCAATAAAGTGAAGGACAAGGGCAGCAAGGCGGCCGCGAATTACAATATTGGGAATAGCTATATGTCGCAGCAGAAATGGGAAGACGCGGTGAACGCGTATAAGCAAACACTCCGGAACAACCCACAGGATGGAGACGCGAAATATAACCTCTCTTACGCCGAGGAAATGCTGAAGAAACAACAACAGCAAAACAAGGATAAGAATAAAGACCAGAACAAACAGAACAAGGATCAAAAAGATAAAGACAAGCAGAACCAACAGAACAAAGACCAGCAGAAAAAGGACGATAAGCAAGGAAAAGGTGATCAGGACAAAGACAAGAAAGACGACCAAAAACAAGATCAGCAGCCACAATCGGAACCCGGCAAACTCTCTGAACAACAGGCCGATCAATTGCTGAAAGCCCTGCAGCAGGAAGAAAAGAAGCTACAGGACAAAATGAAGAAGGAAAAAGGAGTACCAGTGAAAATGGACAAGGACTGGTAATAAAATTGATTTAACCGCCTTCTTTCCCGGCAATGGCGTCTTTGCTTTTTGGGAAATTGAACAATCTGTTGGTGACTATGGGGATGATAAAAATGGTGATGGTGATGGCTGAAGTGAGCCAATCGGCATGAGAGCTTCTTAACGCCTTAGTAAGGCTTGCTGCCGGGGCAAGGTGCTCGTAGATGGACAGGCTCAGCTTAATGCCCAGGAGCCCGATAACCAGATAGGCGCAACTTTCGAGGAAGGGGAACCGTTCTATGAGTTTTACAAATCCCTGCGCCACAAACCTCATGGCAAGTATGCCGATAAATACGCCACATAAAATGATGAGTATATTGTTCGAGAATGCAACGGCGGCGAAGACGTTATCCATAGAGAAGGCAAGGTCCATAAGTTCCACAGAGATGACAGCCGCCCATAGGCTGCTGATCCTGCCAGACATGAATTTATAAAGCCGGTTTTCCACCGGTTTTTTGTCAGGTTCATTGCCGCGTTGTTTCAGTTTTGTGGTCAGCCAGTTTGCACATAAGTAAATGAGGTATAGGCCGCCTACTGCTTTAAGCCACCATATTTTAACCAGATAGGACGCGATGAACAAGCAGATGCCCCTGCTAATATAGGCGCCAAAGATTCCGTACTTCAATGCTTTTGCCCGTTCCCGCCTGGGGAGGGCCAGCACCATAGTAGCAAGCACTGCAGCATTGTCCACCGAAAGGAGGCTCTCAATGAGGATGAGGTTGCCGATGATCAGCAGGGAGGCAAGCGGGCTGTTGATGATCTGCTGAATGAGGGTGTTCATGTTTTGTTTTGAAGCCTGATGTATCAGGTGTAAAAGTAAGTATCAAAATTGTTCCAAGCACCAGTGTAGAGAAAACTAAGGGCATAAAAAAAACCGGCCCTTATGAGCCGGTAGTTATTATAAAAGATTAGTCTATTAGAATACTTTCGGACAAGACCAGTTGTAACTGGGGTTTTTCTGGTGTTTGTTGATAGCTCCGAAATAGATGAGCGACATTTCATAACCACCCTGACCGCCGGTAGCGGGCGTGAAGCTGGATACGTTAACATCGTAGCTGATTCCAATGCGCATTTTAGACCATTCTATGCCTACATACGGACAGATGGCATCGCCGTAACGATACCAACCGCCGAGATAGAAAATAGTATTTTTCTGGTATTCCATATCATGGCCAGGATTGAGGATAAAGCCAACCGCAGTGCCTATCATGAACTCAGAGGCGGCAGCCTGTTCCTGATATAGCGCGCTTGTGTACAAGACGGTGTTTTCATTCATATCGAACGAAGCGCCGAGGTAGCCGGTCTGGCGATTATGGATTGTAGCGTTATCGCCAAGAAAACTCTCTACTGGTTGCGTCATGTGGTAGTAGGAATATCCGGCGTACGCTGTCACGTGTTCTGCCACTTTGCCAGAGTACATGATGCCACCGTTGAAATCCGGATAGGAGATATCTGCATTACTGAAATGTTCCTGAGTAGGATTAGCAATCAGGCCGGTGCCGGTATTGTACATATCCTGAAACGTCAGCTTTTGGAAATCGAGGGTTTTTTGAACATAGTCGACCTGACCGCCTAATGAAATATGCTGTTGCTTATCGCGCCCAAAGGCTTTGTGGTAAGCGAGAGAAAGGCCAACGGTGGTATTTGTGAGGCCACCGGAACCGGATTTGTCAAATAGACCTAGTATACCAATTCCTAATGCATCGCCTTCCGGCAATTTGCCTTTTAGCACAGCCATATCATAGGAGACAGTGCCGGTGGTATATGGTGTAGAAGAAACGGAAGACCATTGCGTACGATAGTTTGCAGCGAACCTTAGGTCTTCGGTGATGTGAAATATTGAGTGAAGTGTACATCCTGCCCCATTGCACGCATGCCAAGCAATACAAAAACGCTCACTCCTAATATTAATTTCTTCATCTTTTGAACTTTAAATATAATAATAAAAAATTTCAGAGCAAATTACGGGAATTATTCTTTCTACACAAGACATATCCACATATTATTTTGGTTGGGTATGGCATGTAAAGTTTTTTTTCTGAATTTGTTCACCGATAATAAGAAACAGGGCAATATATAGCGTAAAATCCATTCTGTCAACCTCGAAATCGTATATTTCAGTATAAAATCTTCGAGTATTTGAATTAAAAAATCTTAGGGCACGACCAGTTATAGGTTTGCATTTTTTCACCTTTTACGAAATTTCCAAAAAACTGTATAGAAAACTCATAAGCGCCCGCAAAGCTTGTTGCCGGGCTGAAGTTTGACACGTTAACGTCGTAGCTTACTCCAAAGCGCATTTTAGACCACTCGAAGCCAACATAAGGACAGAGGGCATCGCCGTAACGATACCAGCCGCCGAGGTAGAATAGCGTATTCTTTGTGGTTTCGCCGTCATGGCCGGGGTTCATTACCCAACCCACAGCGGCGCCAATGATTGCCTCCGTGGCAGATGCCTGAAACTGTAACAGACCACTTGTAAACAATGTGGTTTTGTCGTTCAGCGTGTAATTGCCGCCGAGGTAAAGGCTCTGGCGCATGGCCACGGTATTGGATTCTGGCCCTCTAATAAAACCGGTGAATGATTCAACCGGTTGGTTGAGATTGTAAATTGAATAACCGAAGTAACCCATGGTCCTGTCGGTAAGCTTACCGGAGTACATTAGCCCGCCGCTGATGTCCATGTAGGAAATATTTTGCTTGGTAGCCCAATAGGCTTCTGTGGGTGCGGGGCCAAACGTATTAGTGAGCGGATTATAGCCATCTTCGAAGTTCAACTTAGAATAATCAATAGATTGCTGGATCATAGCGCCCTGCATCCCCAATGAAATATGATGTTGCTTATCGCGCCCGAATGCTTTGTGGTAAGCCAGGTTGGCGCCTACGTTCGTTGTCGTTAATCCTCCGGAGCCGGCTTTATCATAAACTGCGAGTAGGCCAACACCAAGCGCATCCCCTTCTGGCAGCTTGCCCTTTAGGATGGCCATGTCGTAAGAAACGGTGCCGGTGGTATATGGATTTGGTGAAACGGTGGTCCACTGTGCGCGGTAGTTTGCGGCAAACCTGAAGTCTTCGTTCATAAGGCCTGCCATGGCGGGATTTAACGTAAGGGGTGATGTGAAATATTGCGTAAAATGCACATCCTGAGCCCGGGCGGCCCCAACCAACACTAATGCAAAACTTACGCTAAGTAATAATTTCTTCATCTCTATCAGCTTTAAAATTCCAACAAAATAAAATTCAAGACAGCAATTTACACAAATATTCCTATCCATACAAGACATTGTAAAATAATATTTTGGTTGGGTTTGCCACTGTTTTTTTTTAACGAACTGTTGTCCTGCACCGTTGCCCGGGCTTAAAAAGCCGGATATGCCCGAGTACTTGGCAACATTAAAAATATAAGTTGGGTATTGCTACTCAAATTTTGCGCTTAGACTTCTCCCAGGCGGCGCTCTGTTGCTTCAGAAAGTAGCGCCTGATGCCTGCGGCGACCGCATAGTTCATCATGCAGAAGTAATAGGGGATAAACAACGCTTTCACCCTTACCCGCCTTCTTTCCAGTAACCAACCCAGGAGGGCAGAAGCATAAAACAATGCCTGAAGGACGAAGAGTAACAAATAAATGCCGCCGCATCCCCTGACGACCAAAATAAAATTGAGTATGAATGCCAGCATCATCAGGAATGGTGTGATGGTCCACCGGAGCACGCGGTGGCTTACAAACTGAAATGCCAGCCAGAAATTGTGAAACGGGTTCATGGACGGTTTTAGCCTGAGGATGGACTGTATGCCGCCTGCGGCGATCCTTACCTTGCGTTTGAGTTCTTCGGATACATTTTCGGATCCGGACTCTGAAGCATACGCGTCCCGCTCGTAGATAATACGGTAGCCTTTTTGGGTGATGAGCATGGTCATCATAAAATCATCGAGGATGGTATCGGGAGGGACTGGCTCAAATAAGTTAGTGCGTAAGCTGAATAATTCGCCTGCAGCCCCAACGACGGTGTATAATTCTGAGTCCCAGATTTTGAGTTTAGATTCGTATTTCCAATAGAAGCCTTCGCCGGCTGTCGCGTCACTTTTTTCTTCTATCTGCACCCGTTTTTCACCACTCACTGCTCCGACTGATGGGTCGTGATAGTGACGACAGATATTCCTCAGCGCTTGGTTGTTGAGGACTGTATTGGCATCGGTGAAAATAACGATCTCTGTATTGACCTCAGTCATGGCCCGGTCCATCGCGGCTACTTTGCCCCCCCGTTCGGGCCGGTGCATGAGTTTTATTTGTGGGTACTGCGCTATAATCCCGGGGGTCCGGTCGGTAGAGCCGTCTGTGACAAAAATATATTGGATCTTGTCGGCAGGGTAATCGAGAGAAAGGGTATTGGTAATTTTGTCTGCAATGAAATCTTCTTCGTCATAGGCCGCGATGATGACTGAAACGGTGGGCCATTTACCTCCATTGTCAGGGATGGGCAGTTTGCCCATTACCATATTCCTCAACTTGACCAGAAAATAGAGCAAGATACCATAACCGAAAAACGTATAAAATATCAGGAAAAGGCTGGCCCAGAAAATGATAACCATAATTGAGAACAATTTTAAAAACTAATAACTAATCAACCTTCAATTAATTAGACATGCGGAAAAAAACCGGATGTAAAGTAATCAATAAAATTAGGTCAATTAATTTGAAATCATAGTGTTTTATGGATTTGTTAAGGGCGATTCAGCGTTAATCGGGTTGCGAAAATAAAAAAGCCAGCTAACGACTTGGCGCTAGCTGGCTTTTGAGGATCTATTATGATTTCATTATTCTGCGTCTGCAACCACTTCTTTGACTTCGGGGATCATCCTTTTCATCATCCCTTCAATCCCTGATTTTAGGGTGATCATAGATGACGGGCAACCAGAGCAAGAGCCCTGGAGCATAAGGCTCACAGTGCCATTTTCAAAGCCTTTGAAGCTGATAGCGCCACCGTCCATTTCAACTGCTGGTTTTACGTAATTTTCCAGCAATTCTTTTATGCGGGTCACAACGTCTCCATCGTTCTCGCCAACCACATTATTCACTGTTTTGGCAACTATCTGATCTTCGTTAATAACCGGTTTACCATTTTCAAGGTATTCTTTGAGGAAGGTGCGAATAGATGGTATAACATCATCCCAGTTTGTATCAGGTGTTTTGGAAAGCGTGACAAAATTGCTCGCAATAAATACGCTCCGGATAAATGGGAAAGCGAATAACTCTTTTGCCAAAGGAGATGGCCCTGCACTTGATTCATCAGGGAAGTCGATACTTTTGCCCGGGTATAAAAGCTTGTTTGCAACAAACTTCATGGTCTCCGGGTTAGGCGTCATTTCGGTATAGATACTTACAATGGTATTTCCTGTCTTAAGCATTTCAATTTAATTTGACACAAAAGTACAGAAATACACGCATTAATTTGATTATTTATGCCAATACCCACAAAGGCTAAATTGATATTATTGCACTAAATTCTAATTTTAGCACCGCATCTGGTCCATAAACAAGGTATTTTCGCATCATTAAGATGCGTATCGATCTTTTTTACTATTTCATAATCAGTAATTTCTTATAAATGGCCCCTTCGTCAGTAATAATGATCGCCGTGTATATGCCATTGGTTAGTGATTGGGGTAAATTTATCTGAGGCTGTGTAATGGTCGCGGTAAATACGATCTGGCCGTAAATATTCATCAGCTTAAGTTGGTCGGTTTTTGCCGCGCCATTGACGAACAGAAAATCGCGTGCAGGATTGGGCGAGATCGTGATCCGGTCGGGGTTTGGCGCCGGTAGGCCGTCCGTGAGCAACGTGATGGTTTTGCAAAAAGTGTCGGCGCAAACAAGCCCATTTTTGCGAAAGGCGGTTACATAAAGGCATGTGGTGTAACTTCCCTTACCTGTAAAAATGTGGGTGGGATTAGGGAGGGTAGATGTATCGTTGACGCCAGAAGCGGTATTGCCGAAATTCCATAAATAGGTGAGCGAATCGCTGCCAACGTTATCGGTGTTCATATTTGTGAAAGTCTCTTTGAAGCGCGTGCCGACGGTATCTTTAAAATTAGCTGTGAAATTGCCGCACAATGGATTGGTGAATGCGAGATCGCTGATGAGGACAGCGCCTGCGGCGTATTTATTGAACAGGAACCTGATCTTTTCTACCTTGGCAAGTTTGACGCCAGCGAAATCTGCCAGGGGAATATTAACGGTATTCAAATGGGTTTTTGGGAGGTCAGTTGCGGTATTCCCCGGTTCAAAAAACAGGGCATAACTATGGTCCCTTAGATCCTGGCTGCCGATGTGGCCCTCGGAGTCTATTAGTTGCACAGTGCAATTCATGATGGAGTCGCGGGTAGAAAGTTTAAAGTTTACGGTAGCGCGGAACATCAGGTCTTCATACGGCGTCAGATTTTGATTTGCTGCCGGGAGATAATTGTCGTACCATGCGGCGGTGTCATTCCAATGGAGGCTCATTTCGCCTGCACCCGGAGTAGAGCCGGTGCCGCGATTGGGTTCCTGGGCTGGCTGGTTGCTGACAGCACAGTCGAACATGGAATAACCGGCGCCGCATACCGCCGGCAGGCCTAGCAGGCTATCCGCAACGGCGCCATGCAGGGAATTTTGTGTAAGGCGGTCTGTGCTATCTGTGCGATTGACATCAAGGCGATCTACCTTGGCCGCGTGGTATGAAACGTAGACATCGGACGAGTCTAAAAGGGAAGAAGCGGGCGGGATAATATTGTTGACCTCGAGAATTTGTGCAAATTGGTTTTCATGGCCAAGATAAAGCCTGAAAAACGCGGGTAAATAAGCATTTAATGCAGCCTTTTGTTTGGTGGTGTCAAACCGGTGTACCGAGTCTGTGCCACACTGAGGGTCGTTGGCATTCCAGCCATAGTCGGCCCAGTCGTCAGCGCCGCCGGCTACATAGGAGCCGGGCGTCCATACGGTATTAAAAAAATCGTGGTTTGCGCCCATAAACAGGATGTGATGCTTGGGCGCATTATCTGTTGTGTCGTTATACCGGGAGTCGTCGTAAAAATGCACGCCTTCATTGTCATTCACATCACCATCGCAATAGGGCGACAGGTCGCAGAGTGGTATGCCATTTAGGACATGCCGGAAAAAGTCGACCGGCGCCAGTGTGAACACGGCTTTGATGCCGTAGGGACTGCCGAGTGATCGATTATATTCTGCATTGTATACCACGCCTTCACCACCGCGGGAATGCCCCATAGTGCCAATGTTTTTCATATCCAGCTTGCCCACGAACATGGTATCGAAGGGTGCGCCCCCCGTTGTATTCCACGTGTTCCAGAGATCTAAATGGTGCTGTGTGAGCACGCCACGTGCGTTCATTCCAGCATCGGCAAGGGTATCGTCGATTGCATTGATAGAATTAGCAGATATCGATATGACAATATACCCATGGCTGGCCATAGTGTTGGCCAGGTAATCATAGCCTTCGTAGCTTGCTATGGGTTTGGTGGACCCGGTGCAGGGCCATTCAGAGCTAGTGTTCAGTGTCACCGTATCATAGCACACATCGTGCCTGCCATGGAGGATCATAATTACTGGGAACGGGCCATTACTTAGGTCGGAGGGATAGTGCACTGATCCAATCTCCTCCATGTTGGCTGGGAACTCAGCAGCTGGCGGTGGAGCATAAGAGAGGATGCCCAAATTGTATTCGGCTTTCAGAACTGTGTGCGCACCCATAAGGCCCGGGTCGGGAGTCTGTGCCGTGGCGCCGAAAAAGAACGTGCAAAGAAACAGGACTATTATCAGGGTTTTCGATAACCGTAGTTTCATGCCGCCATGATTGGGTGAACTTGTGTATATAGAATGCATTTGAATATTTTTTTCAGTTGGAACGATCATATATAATCCCGACACGGGGTGTAATCATTTTCTTTTACTTAACGAGTATGTTTTTGTTGAATTTCCCCATCGACCAGCACCTGCTATTCCCCTTACTTAATTCCTCCCTCGCGTTTTCGTCTTCGTTCCTGAAAATAGTGCCGTATGTGAGATAAATGCCATCTCCTTCATTGAGGTTATTGAAGTCTTCTGCTGGGATATAAAAGGTCATTTTACCCGTGCCATTTTCTTTCCACTGTCTGTGCAGGAAAAATTGTTTTGTCCCGATGTTCAGTATATAGCGGTTACTACCAAAGATGAATGGTTTTGCAGATGTTATCGTGAATTCAATCTTGCTCCCGTTTTGTTTTGCACAGGAGATCTCGGTTCTTGGCTTAGATTGTGCAGATGTACACAAGGGGAGGCAAAATGAAAAGATGCACGCAAAAAATAAAAAGACTACTTTTTTCATAATTCTTATTTTTAATGCTACAAATATAGCTAAAAACATGAGGGGCGCTAATTACACGGCAAACTCAAATCATGGTAGTGTCATTTCACTTTTTCAAAAACCATAGCCCAGGAGCGGCCTTTCTCGAATTTGTAAACCAAGTGATATTCAGGGCTCTTGGCGAGGCTGTCGTACCGGCTGTCTGCATGTACATCTGACCGGATATTGTCCGTTGCCACGTAATCTGTGGTTTGTGAGGTGTCGTAAGAAATGTTTTTGAACGTGCTGTCGGAATGGAGGAACCCGGCATAGGGCTTCTGTAATATTTCCTTGATCTGGAAGCTGACGGTGGCAATGTTTTTATCGTACAAATGAGCGTTTTCAAAATAACGAACCATATTTTCTTCCACCACAATGCCGTCGAAGGCGCCAAGGTTCACGTCGCCTACCCCAATATCGTATTTGAAACAATAATAGCAAGAGAGCAGCATGCAAGCCAGTGTGAGGTAATAAATAGTGCGGTACAGCATGGTGATATACAGATCGAACCAGGCCGCGGCAAGTATGAGCACAAAGACAAGGAAGCAAATGAGGTAACGTGAAGTAAAAAAATTAATGCACGTAAAAGCGAGATACGCGCAGATGAATAAAACGCTTAAATAAATAAATTTTGTTCTGACCTTAGAGACGATGCCTGATAGTTGGACGTATTGGTATGTGGTAAATGCTAATGACGCAAGCAGTATGGCAAATAAGAATTTTCTGGGTAGCCAACTGAACTTATCTTCGATGGTCACATACATGAGGTAGCCGGGCAATACCGGCACGGCATATCGTATATCTCTCAGGTGAACCGCTACTACAATAGCGAGGAGCAGCAGCAAGTGAAATAAATGATAGTCGTGGTTGAATACTATATCCAAAGCATAGATCAATTTCGTCCATGTTAATTTGGTGTCTAGTTGGATGTAGCCGGTATGCTCCGGGTAAAAATACCAACCGTTCAATTTTTTCTGCAATAGAAAATAAAAGCCAATCGCCACACCTGCTGCAGATAGCGCGAGAAAATTTGCCAGCCTGTTTTTGAAGTCCTCTTCTTTGTTGGCAAGGCTATAAAGCGAATGGATGCCCAGCACAAGGCCCATGACCATGCCGCTCTCCTTGGTAAGCATGAGCGCGGTGCAGCAAATGAAGGTCAGGATGCTACGCCCGGTGACATAAAAGTAGATGGTGACCAAAGAAAACAATGCAACCATGATCTCAGGCAACAAGAATGTAGACTGCACATAAAACATGACATGCAACGGCAGCAGGATCAACGTGAATAAGGCTATTCGCTTATTGAACAGGCGTAACGAAACCTCGTATGCCGCTGTAATTGTGCACAACGAAATGAGCAGGCTAAATGCATGCTGGGCAGTGTGCGACTCGCCGAATATTTTCATCCAACCGGCCACTGCGGCGTAAAATAATAATGGGTGGCCACGCGAATAGAAAACGTCAATAGCATTAGGCATTAGGCTGGGACCATGGAGGTACATGAGCTTGATACCCGGCGCGTAAGACCATGCTTCATCCCAGTAGAACGGGTATCGCAGGACGGGCAACCTTGCTATAGTAAACAAGATAAGCCCGATCAGTAATTCCCAACGAGATTTTAATAGCCGCAGCATCATTCAGATAAACAAAAACCAAAAGTAACAAAAGGAAGGAATTGCACCATTAAATATCTAAACGGCAGGCACGGGTGTACCAAACGGTGAAACGGGCTTGCTGTTAATGGCCCCATATTTGCCAGCTTGCTTCAGCCTGGAGGTGGAGCATTTCTGAACCGTTTTTTGTGGTTGCGCCCTTTTTTCTACCACAGCGGAGGAACAAAGTTTCTGCAGGGTTGTAGATCAGGTCGAAAAGGATGTGATCGGGGCTGATGCTATCGTACGGTAGTGGAGGCAGTGCATCCACGATAGGAAACATTCCCAGTGGGGTGGTATTGATAATGAGTTTATGCCCGGCAATAATTTCCGGGGTAATGTCACCGTATTTCAGCCCGTTTTCGGTTTTGGTGCGGGATACTTTGTTATAAGGGATGCCTGTGTTGGAGAGTGCGTATGCGACTGCTTTAGATGAGCCACCGGTGCCTAATATAAGCGCCCGGGTGCTTGTATTTTGGTGGAGTATCGGCTCCAGACTTTGGCGGAAACCAATTACATCGGTGTTGTACCCCTTTGTTTTTCCATTTTTTATAGTGATACAGTTTACGGCGTCAATTTCGCGGGCAGTGGCGTCAAGTTCATCCAGGTAAGGGATGATAGATTCTTTGTACGGGATGGTGACGCTTAACCCTGCCAGGTTAGGGTGGTGCTGCAACAGGGTTTTAAATTCACTAATCGTGCTTAGCGGAAAAGGTGCATAGTGGGCGTCTATGCCCTGCTTAGCAAATTTAGCGTTGAAATAAGCCGGGGAAAAACTGTGGGATAGCGGGTACCCTATGATTCCGTATAGCGCCGGCATTTTGCGATTTTATATAAGCGGAGTAAAAAAGCAGCCCCGTGCAAAGGGGGCTGCTGATATTAATATTATTGTATATTTCCGAGGTCGGGCCTATTGAGGAACAAATCGAAGGTGTCACCTCTCAGCCCCAGGCGCGTGGATTCCAGCGGTATCACTTCGGCGGGGGCCAGATTGCCCAGATTGACGTTGGCGCCTAATAATTCCAGAAAATATACCTGCTGTGATTTCTGCGGTGCTTCCCAGATTATTTTTTCCGAGGGTATTTGCGTGAGTATTTCCTGCACCAGGCCTTCGCGTACTTCGCCTGATGTACGGTAGATGCCCACATTACCTGCCTCACGGGCTTCTGCTATCACATAGCTGGAGCCGGCTTCGAGTTCTGCCTTCATCAGTTCTATCCACTTGTATGGCGGCATGATGTGGGTGGCATCCTTGGATCCAACCTCAGACAAAACAGTAACGTGCTTGGCTAGTTTTTCGATGTAACCCAGTTTTTCGATATGTGGTATAATGATTGAACCATCAGAAACCTCTACATGGTCGAGCTCATAATCCTTGATCATGGCCAGGTAGTCGTCGAATTGGTTGCGGACCAAAAAAGCTTCAAAAAGGGTGCCCCCGAAATAAACCGGGATATTCAGTTCCCGATAGATGGCTATTTTTTCCCTGAGGTGGTTGGTCACAAAGCTGGTGCCGAAACCGAACTTGATAATGTCGACATAGGGAGCAGCTACCGAGAGGAAGTCCCTCGCGCCT
>Ga0302185_10001327_pt1 | contig 17602 bp, 17 predicted proteins | sample II_Bog_E1_1_FD_200231 | JGI IMG/M metagenome (GOLD analysis project Ga0302185, IMG submission 200231) | Peat permafrost microbial communities from Stordalen Mire near Abisko, Sweden - II_Bog_E1_2 | ecosystem: Environmental > Terrestrial > Soil > Wetlands > Peat | place: Sweden: Abisko... | reverse complement strand
TGCCTTAGCAGGCGTCTCTAAAGGGGAGTACCGTAGTTAAGGCATTTAGCTTTAGAGCGATGAATGCCGTCAGAGATGGGGTTATTATTATCACTCCCGGATGTCCTTCGGAACATCCGGAAGAACGGGGGTATTACCAATGTATATTTTTTGCGGGAAGGAACTCACAAATTATTAGTTCTTCGTTTGTTTCCAGGAAAACAATTGTGTATTTCTTTTTGTAGGGAATACATTTATACCCAAGAACAGCCCTTTCAGGATCGCGGCATATTGCATGGTTTCTTCGCGAATCAGACAGCTTTATAAAAAAATCGTAAACGCCATCTGCAAAATTTTCCGCTGTGGCAATTAATCCTTTAGATTCTATATACCACGCTATTTCTGCAATACTACCGGCTACCGTTTCTTTAACGGTTACTTTTCTCCGGCCCACTTTCTGATTAATTTTTTACTATGCGCCCTGGCTTCTTCAACGGATAAGATTTTTTCCGGCCTTGTTTTTAAAGCAGCTTTTTTTTGCAAAGCCTCATAGCTTTTTACGGGCAGGACAACATATGACTTATTGTCAATAACAAGCGTATTCATGGCTTATTTTTTTACGAATATACGGAAATATTGACGTCTGGTCAGTATATTGGGGCACTTTGAAGCCACCGGGCGATGAACGGGAAAAAGGCGTTTTAGTATTACTGCCGGATATCCTGCCGAACATCAAGAAGAATAGAGCCTTTGCATTCGGATATTACGGATAAAACTTTTTGTACACAGAAGTAATACCGTTTGATACATCTAAAAGTGAGCCAACGACCACATATAGCCTAAAGTTATAATTGCCTATGGGAGTATCATATCTCCGGAAGACAGCATTCCATTTCATCGTATTTTGGGAGAGAAAATTAAACCTCCCATACCCTAAGCCAGAAAATCCTTGTTGTGGAAGATCAGGGCTATAAATGCCCATAGCATATTGTGAGTCGGCGGTAGAAAAGATAACTGGGATGCTTTGCTCGCCAGGGCCGGGCGAAAGAGCAGTTAGTGTTTGAGTAGCGGGAACGAAGGTCCAGAAAGAAGAAAAGTCTTGGTTAAGATAACCTGTGAGGCTCTCAAATGTGGCGGCCGTATGATGCTCGGGCACATAAAAGTTGACTAAATACTCAATAGCATTTGGAATGCCCGAATAGCCGACAGTAATTTGTTTGGTCAGTATATGGTTTGACAGGGCCGTATTATTTTGTGCTACCTTAATGTTAGTGTCAGTGCCGCAACCCGCGGGATAAGGTTGATTAGGATTGGTCCAAAAAGCCATTTGTGTAGAAGAGTTTATTTGGCGACCACTTGCATTAAAAGACAAGAGCTTGCTGGTAGAAGTATCTCCTGCACCATTTGCTTCAGCGCCTGCTTCTGTGGGATTGTAACATTCGCCCAGGCCGTCAAAACTTGATGCTGATTGTAACTCCCGACCATGGTCGTCCTGATTGATAAATTCTTTGCCGTTCCAATTAACCGAGCAAATTGCGCCTGCAAATCGGGATGATGATGAAATTGTGAGCGTATGGCCCAATACATCAGAGTTAATTGACCATGTAGTTGATAATGGCACTTGCGGTTTATGGACGCAGGCAGAAAAAAATAAGAAGGTGATGAGAAGAACTAATATATTTCTCGCTATGAAATTAATGTAAGACGTCACCATATCTAGCTCATTCATTTAGTGCTTTATTAAGGGACGGGAAGGCCACTTCAATGGTGGTGTCATCCATCTTGCCGTCATGGTTATTGTCACCGTATTCAAGCCCAGCCCCTATTAAACTTAACAGTCCTTGTTTTTCTTTTTTCGACAGCCCTTGAACAAGATTAATAAATTCTTTTTCGCCGACCTTGTAAATTATTTGGGTGACTACGAAGCCTAGATCATAGCAACCCGCGCCACCACCACACCAGTAATTGTTTAATTCGACTAACGCATGCGGGTCTTTATTTAACGTTCGTTTAATGATACTGCACAATTCCCGATTAGTTGAAAATGTTTGCATGTCGTATAGTCCGTTACTTATAATTACTCCATCAACAGATTGTTGTTTGCACCCGACAAAAATACACGATGTCAGGACGATGAATATTAATATAGAGGAGTTATGTCGCATTAAGATTTATTTTTCATACATCTTATTTGTTAGATAATTTAGCAAGTTTAATGTAGTCCCATCTTGAAAGTAAAAGATACACTTTAAAGATATAAAAGCCACCATCTCCATTGCATATAGCATTAAATAACAGTAATGCAAATTTTTCTCATTTATTTAGCCTACCTTTGCAGCCGCTTCACCAAATTGGTGGGCATTATATTATTTAAAAGTTCTTTATTAATGATTTCTTTTTCGTCCTTCCCGATGCGGGAAGAATTAACGCGAGCTATTTCTGACCTTGGCTTTGAGACTCCTACTCCCATTCAGCAAAAAGTAATACCCCAACTTTTAGCAGAGCCGATAGACATAATAGGGCTTGCGCAGACCGGCACCGGGAAAACGGCTGCTTACGGTCTTCCGTTGCTCCACCATGTGGATATAGCGGTAAAACATGTACAGTGCCTGGTATTGAGCCCGACACGTGAACTCTGTATGCAAATACAAGAGGAAATGACCAAGTATGGCTCGTATATGCGCGGCCTGAAGGTCTGTGCAGTATACGGCGGTGTGCCTATAAGCGGGCAACTGCGTGAGGTAAGGGCCAACCCACAGGTAGTGGTGGCCACCCCGGGCCGGCTGATAGACCTGCTGGAGCGCAAAGCACTGTCTCTTGAGCACCTGCAATATGTGGTGCTGGATGAGGCCGATGAAATGCTGAACATGGGCTTCCGTGAGGATATAGACCTGATACTGAAGAATACGCCTGCGCGTGAGCACACCTGGCTGTTCTCGGCCACAATGAGTAATGAAGTGCGTGGCATAGCCAAGCGCTTTATGAAAGACTGGAAGGAGTTTTCGGTAGCAGCGGCAAATACAACCAATGAAAATATAGACCACCAATACTATGTAGCTAACCACCACAACAGGTTTGAGGCGCTGCGCAGGTTGCTGGATTTCACACCGGGGATCTATGGTATCATATTCACCCGCACCAAGCAGGATGCACAGGAAGTATCTGAAAAGCTGATGAAGATGGGCTACCCTACCAGCCCGCTGCATGGCGATATGGACCAGAAGATGCGTAGCAAGGTGATGGAGCGCTTTAAGAGCAAAGCATTACAGTGCATCGTAGCTACTGATGTGGCTGCACGTGGTATAGATGTGAACGACATAACACACGTAATCAATTACGAACTGCCTGATGATCCGGAAGTATATACGCACCGTAGCGGACGTACTGCGCGTGCCGGCAAATCGGGTATTTGTATGTCGATCGTATCGCCAAAGCAGATATCTAACATACGGCAGATAGAGCGCCTTGTAAAACAGAAATTTCATAAGAGCGATATACCTGATGGTGCTGAAATAGTACGGAAGAAAATGTTCTTCTACATGGAGCAGATAGCTACCGCACAGCCACAGGCGGACTTTGCAAAGCTATACAAGGATTCTTTCCACGAGCAGTTTGAAGATGTGGATAAAGATGAGCTGATACGCAAACTGATATGGCTGCAACTGAAGGATACCATCGAGATCTACCAGCATACAGAAGACCTGAACGCAGGTTACGACCGTAAAGAAGGTGGCGATAGGGGTAACAGAAGTGCGGGCAGGTTTGTACGCCTGTTCATTAACCTCGGCGAGAAAGACGGCTTGAACGCACAGAAATTGCTGCAATTCATAGTAGAATCCACCGATGTGGAACCTAATACGATTGACAGGATGACTGTAAGGGATATGAGCAGCTTCTTTAACGTGCCTGGCGATGCAGCTGAGTATATTATAGAGCACCTATCGAATAAGAAATTCAAGGGCCGTAAAGTGCGCCTGGAAGAAGCCGACCAACCCCGCTTTAGCGGTGGTGGTGATTCGCGCGGAACAGGAAGGCCAAAGCCGCAAGGGGCAAGGTATTCAGGTGACGTGCGCTCATATGGTGGTGGCAGGGACGGCGGCGGAAGCGGCGGTGGCTATAAGGGCAAACGTAAATAATTAAGCAAATAACAGGCTACAAAAAAATCCTCCACTTTTAGCGGAGGATTTTTTTTGCTTGTACTGAAATATCTTGAAATCTTTTTAGGGCAGGGCCGCATTAAACACTCCGCTTGTAATTCTAAAAGTGTCGGCAGTGAATACAAAAGTACCCTTGAGGGCATAAGCAGTGTCACTTAAAATGACTATCTGCCCGGAATCTGCGAAATTTCTTAGGTTACCATTGCTATAATAAGTAGCTGTGGTGAGCGGGGGATTGATGGTATAAGTATTGGGCCCGGTATAATTAGTGATGTACAACGTAACTGAAGTGGAACTATCATGAATGGTTTGTGTGCCGTTGATCTGTAGGCTTACTACCCCACTATCATTGCCCGAGTATTTTACATAATATGCAACGACCGTGTCCGTTTGCCAACTGCTGCCGTTGATCATGGCATTCATGGCAACCGTAGAGTCCCGGTTATTGTTTTGCTGTATGCTATTCCCATCCGCAGGCCCACTGGCTTTTTTACAAGCCGGCAAAGCCATCCAAAACAATACAGGGATAATGACAAAAAGACGTTTCATAATAACAACACTAAAGATAACGCTAAACTATCTTTTTTCGTATCCGGGCGGGTAGCTATGAGGGGTTTATTATGGTAATCCTACGTTAAATGAACCGTTAGTAACCGAATAGGTACTGGCATTAAATGAGAAATAGCCCACCATATTAGTTGAAGTGACATTTGAAATAGACACTACACCACCCAATGCAGGGTAAGCTTCACCATTGTGATAATAAGTGCCTGACGCCTGCCCCTGGTCTATAGACCATGTACCCGGCACAGCTTTGTAACTTGTTACCGTAATTACGATCTTGTCATTAATGTTATTAGGATCTGAAGAATAACCAGTGATGATCAGGGTGGTAATGGTGTCATGCACCTGCGCGTTCAAAGTAGACGGCACTACCGAAGATGCAACAAAGTTATAACTACCGATAGTGGCAGTCATAGACGGATTAATTGTAAATGTAGTGGGGGATGTTTTGATACATCCCGAAAACATGATACAGCAGCTTAATAGTATAACAACTGAAAAAAGGACTTTTTTCATTTTAAATATTTGTGCTAAGATAGAAAATTCCAAATAATAAACCCAAATTCATCACTCCTATGCCGTAATAATTTTTTCTATGTCGAAATCTCAAAAAACGGTAAGATTGGAACCTAAAATGATATACCGGAACGATAGCTGCTATCTGATCATAACTTTTGCAGTATTGTATGTCAACCCGTCACTCATTTTAATAAGATACATCCCGGCAGCCAGGCCGAGGCCGCTAATCGCATAACGCGCGTCTCCCGGTTGTGCATTTACTGATGCTTCATAAACTGTCCGGCCCATCATATCATACATCCGTAGCTGATATGTTGCCGCTGCGGAAACATTGTATGACAAGGTAACCAGATCGGGGCTGCTATTCCCAACCACAACCAACGGGAAAGCGTTTTTATTAACAGAGTGGATACCCGAGGGCGGTGTTTGGGTGGTTAAGACATTGTCAATTACCCAGGTACTTTGTTCTGTTGCACTGGAAGTATACCTGAATGCAACATACATTGGCGCAGACTTGAATGCGGTAAGGTTGATCACGTACGTGACCCAATCCGAGGTGCCTATGTTGCCCAATACCGGTGATATGGAAGATGTGGCATCATACCAGATATGTGTGCCCAAAACCGTGTCCGGGTTCCATCCGGCCTGGTAATCATTTGAAACCAGCAAAGAATAACGGCCATCTGCAAGGATATATTTTGAATCAAATTGCAGGTAGATATCCCCTGTATAAAAACTCAGGTTTAATTGCGGGGTGAATAGCCATGCAGTGTCCTGGTAAAAGTTTACACCATCATAATTAGTCACCATAATACCCGGAGAAGTAGTGGTGGCCGAAGTGCCCCTGCCCTCGGTAGGCCCGCATGTCCAGGCAATAGTAGGATCAGAAAAAATATCGTACTCGCTCCAATTTGCCGGATAGTTTTCGCCCAGTACGGCGCAATTTGAGTTAAAATTTTCGCTGAGCGAAATCGCCTGCGCCCCTGCGTTGGAACTGAATGCAGCAAAAAATAAAAGTGTTAAGATTTTCTTCATAGGGCAAATTTTAGGCGGAAACTTTCGTTTCGTTACATGAATCTATTGCAATTTAATTAAAAATTTAAATTCTTTAATAGCCTTTATTGTTATTTCTTAAGAAAAACAAAAATGAAAAGAATGGCGCCGGCCGGTAGATGTTTATATTATTACATGAGTAGGTACTGACGGAAGCTAAAATGCGCCATTTTGTCTAAAAACAGTAGTTGGCAAAATAATTGCGGATTTTTAAAACAATATGTTTTTTAAAAAAAAGAAGACTATGAGCGATAATACAAAGAACAATAAAAAATCTGTGAATGAAAATGCCGACAACATGGCACAAAATGAAGAGATGGATGAAGCTTTGGCAAACGTCCTGAATGCAGATGATAGCAGGAGTGGCGGTGAACTGAATGAAGGAAATGATGAAGAAATAGAAAAACTGCAATCTGAGATCCAGGAGCAAAAGGATAAATACCTTCGGTTAATGGCCGAATTTGACAATTTTAAGCGCCGGACGGCAAAAGAAAAAGAAGAGTTAAGGCTAACTGGCGGAAAGGATATTGTTCAGTCTTTATTGGTGGTACTTGATGATGTAGACAGGGCCAGCAAACAACTGGATGCTACTACTGACGTTAATCTGCTAAAAGAAGGCATATCGTTAATATTTAATAAATTGCGCGCAATAATGCAGCAAAAAGGTTTGCGTGCAATGGATGCAGTTAACCAGGAGTTTAACCCTGACCTGCACGAAGCAATAACCGAAATTGCAGCACCTACGGAAGAAATGAAAGGAAAAGTGATTGATATGGTTGAGCCTGGCTATTACCTGAATGACAGGCTAATAAGGCACGCAAAAGTGGTGGTGGGGAAGTAAATTAATTAGTAAAAAATGATTGGAATTAGGAATTTGTCGTTAGGAACTGGGATCAAATTGAATACTCAACAATCCAAATTACAAATTCCTAATCCCTAATTCCATAAAAAAACAATGGCAAAACGCGATTATTACGAGATTTTGGGCGTGTCGAAAAGCTCGGCAGCTGATGAAATAAAGAAAGCCTACCGCAAAATAGCGCTACAGTTTCACCCTGACCGGAATCCCGGTAATAAAGAGGCTGAAGAAAAATTTAAGGAAGCTGCTGAAGCTTATGATGTACTGAGCAATCCTGATAAGCGTGCGCAGTACGACCGTTTCGGCCATGCCGGTATGGGCAACAATGGTGGCTTCGGCGGCCAGGGCGGCCCGGGCGGCATGCGCATGGAAGATATCTTCCAGAATTTCGGCGACATATTTGGCAACGACATGTTTGGCAATATGTTTGGCGGTGGTGGCGGTGGTGGCCGCAGGCAGGGTACACGCGGTGCCAACCTTCGTATAAAGCTGAAAATGGACTTTAACGAAATTGCCAATGGTGCCAATAAAAAAATAAAGGTCAAGAAACACATTACCTGCGTGCCATGTTCCGGCAGCGGGGCAAAAGACAAAGGATCTATACAAACCTGCACTTCATGCGGCGGTTCCGGCCAGGTGCGCAGGGTGACCAATACCTTCCTGGGTCAAATGCAAACCGTAACTACCTGCCCTACCTGCAATGGCGAGGGTAGCATCATTACTTCAAAATGTCCCAGCTGCAAGGGTGAAGGACGGGTATATGGCGAAGAGACATTGAGCCTCGACATACCTGCAGGCGTGCAAGATGGTATGCAGCTCAGTATGCATGGCCGCGGCAATGCCGGCGAGCGCGGCGGCCCTCCTGGCGATCTGCTGCTGCTGGTAGAAGAAGAAAAGCATGAATTCCTGAGCCGTCATGATCTCGATGTGGTGTACCAGTTGCATATCTCATTCCCCGAAGCGGTATTGGGCATGCAAACCGAAGTGCCTACCATAGATGGCAAGGCTAAAATAAAGATCCCTGCCGGCACACAAAGCGGCAAGATATTCCGGCTCAAAGGCAAGGGCTTCCCCGCATTTCAATCTTATGAAAAAGGTGATGAACTGGTAGAGGTGAACGTTTGGTCGCCACAACACCTGAACCACGAAGAAAAAGAAATGATGGAGAAACTGAAGAACTCCCCCAATTTCAAACCGGGCCCTGAAGCCAAGGCAGAGCGTGAAGAGCGTGGGTTTTTCGATAAAATAAAGGACGCTTTCGGGAGCTGACCGATCAATTTGTTTTCCCCTTTTTTGAATTGAATCTACAGTAAATTTGTAGTGTGCTGAAATTCCTATGCTATACTGTAGTGGTCTTATGCCTTTGCCTCTCGGTAAACGCACAGGAGCTATACCCAATGACGGAACCGGCCAGCAATGTGCCCAAAGGAACACTGGGCGTCAGGTACTTTAGCGAGACCTATAACGAGCTGGACCGGATACGGAATTTATTTGCACTCAGAGTGATGTATGGCGTTTTACCAAGGCTTACTGTTGAGGCCACACCTACCCTATCCAACCACCATAACAAGACACTACCAATTGAATTCCCAACACACAATACCCCACAAATAGGTGTCAACCACCCATATCTCTTTAACGGGGTTGATTTTTACGCCAAATACAGATTTCTCAGTATCGACGGGCAGAACAGCCATTTCAGGGCCGCCCTTTACGGCGAATATTCCATACTCAAAGTAGCTCATGACGAGGCAGAGCCTACCCTGCTGGATGATAACAGCGGCTGGGGGGCAGGGCTTATCACCACTTACCTTAAAGATCACTTTGCAGTATCCTTTACCGGGGGTATCATTGATCCTTTTAAATACAAGGGCGAAATTCCTGATCAGATTCCCAGCCTGCCCGGCGTTTCTGCCACCGTAATTTATGGCAAAGCATATAACTATAGCTTATCATTTGGCTACCTTTTATTCCCAAAAACATACAGCAACTACAACCAGACAAACTGGAATATATACCTGGAATTTCTCGGTAAAGACTATGCTGCAATGCAGCTTAACGTAAGCAACATTTACGGTAAAGGGCCGCAATACTCCGCACCAATACCAGCAGGCAATAAAGCATTACTTGCAAATGAGTATGTCGAGGTTTATCCCGGCCTGCAGTGTATCCTTCGCTCTCAGTTAAGGATTGAATTTTCTTTAGGCTTTCCCATGATCAGCAGGTCCTATGTTCATTTTTATCCGGTATACAATATTGGTATACAGCGGTATTTTAATTTTAGTACGAAAAAGAAAGAGAATTAGTAAGTATAACAAAAGGAAAACCTCGGGATTAATTTTTTCTTATCTTTCACTTGACCAATGAAAAACATCTTCCTTCTACTTCCGGTATGTTTTCTACTGGCGTGTCATCATGAGACGGCCGTAAATAAAGTTTTGTTCAAAGCCGATCTTGACACCGTATATAACAATGCTTCCGGTACTCATACCATACCACTCGATTCAGAAAAAATACACGACCTCACAAACCTCGGTATGTTGTGGGGCTTTATCAAATACTATCATGCGTCTGTAAATCAGGGCAACTTCAACATGGATGCGGAGTTGTTTCGTGTTTTGCCAAAAGTGCTTGCAGCACGCAATCCCACCGAAGCAAACACAGTTATGGGGCAGTGGGTAGATCATTTCGGTGTGCCCGGTATTTGCAAAAATTGCAAGGAGGTAAAAAAGACAGCGGCAACAAAGTTGATGCCCGACTATGGTTATTTGTTTGACACCGGGAATTTTCCTTTGTCATTGATCCGCAAGCTGGCGTTCATCAGGGACAACAGGGATACAAGCCAGGCACACTATTATGTCGGGGTGGAGCGATATGCACGCAACCCGGTATTCACGCATGAAGTGGCTTACAATGATGCTTATCCCGATGCGGGAGTGCGGCTCCTTGCGCTATACAGGTATTGGAACATGATCCAGTATTTCTTTCCGGACCGGCACCTGATAGGCGAGGACTGGAACAAGGTGCTGCCGGAATTTATTCCATCTTTTTGCAATGCTAAAGATACATTGGCATATCAACTTGCTTGCCTGAAGCTAATTGCACGCATACATGACACCCATGCCCAGCTTTACGGCGACTATGCGCTACAGAAAATGAGGGGTTCATATTACACGCCTTTCAAAGCGGCTTTTGTTGAAGGCAAACTTGTTGTTACCGGATACTATGCTGATTCCACAGCCGGCATAATGAACCAGGTGGATCCTGGCGATGTTATTGAGCAGATTGACGGAGTGCCGGTAGATAGTCTTGTGAAAAAATACCTGCAGCTTACGCCCGCATCTAATTATTCTACACAGCTTCAGAGTATGAGCGCTTCAAATGGCTGGCTGTTGAGGGGGCAAGTGCCGGACATCCATTTGCTGATCAGGCGGAATGGTTTCGTGATCAGTGCTGATGTGCAACGCAGTAATAATAACCCCGATTATAATGCGCCATTCAATCGTCCCTTCATTATGGATGGCAACATAGGGTACATATATCCTGCATCCCTGCAAGATAATGATATTGATAGTTTAAAGACCAGGTTTAAAGACACCAAAGGCATCATCTTAGATATGCGGTGCTACCCCGGCACATTCATGCCTTATACATATGGCGCATGGTTTAAGATGTTGAGTTCACCATTTGTCATTTCAAGCAAGCCCAGCGTAACCATGCCCGGCTGGTTTGGGTTAACCGACACGTTCCGCAACGGCCAAGTAGGTTTTACCCACTACACTGGCAAACTGGTTATTATAGTAAACGGGCAAACCTTGAGCCAAGCAGAGTTTACAACCATGGCGTTATCTACCGTTCACGGCGCGGTAGTGATAGGCGATACCACCGCAGGGGCCGATGGCAATGTCTCGGCAGTAAACCTACCTGGTGGCTTGGCATCTCAGATCTCCGGGCTGGGTGAAATATACCCCGATGGCACCGAATCCCAGCGGGCAGGAGTTAAAATTGATCACTTTATAGCGCCTACTATAGCTGGCATACGCGCCCGCCGCGACGAGCAACTGGAATACGCCATCAAACTCATCAATGGTAAATAAACCCTCCGTTCCCCGTCAGTCACCTCCTTTCGCAGAACTTGCCGGTAATCGTGATCCTGCTGTTGGAAGCATTTCCCACAGCTTCCCCATAACTTATTAATTGGCCCTCTTTTTAATTTCAACTTTTACTCTGGAAGGTATATACACTTTTCCACCATTCTCAAACCCTTATCCTAACTTTATGTGTCCATTACCCCATTCGCCCATCAAAGTGATGGAGTAATGTGCATGAAGCTCTTTGACAATAACTGGAATAAGCGCTCATTCAACCTCACCCGCTCCTTCGGAGTTCCTGCAAAGGAAAGAGCGAAGCTCGTGGGGAGAGGTCTCACATTATAAAAATCACGCGTGATAAAAGTGCGATATTATTGAGACATTTAGAGCAATAAAACATTGAAAAACAACAATTTACCACATTTTAAAATTTTTCCGGCAAAGTGTGATATTTTGAAACCTAGCGCTTAAATCATAATAATCAACTGAGTCAAAAAGCAATGTTAGTTCGCACAGATATCATATGCACAGCCCTCATTCAGCACCTCCCTCTCCCTCGGAGAGGGCTGGGGAGAGGTCTCTGTTATATATATAGATCAACAATCATAAGAAGCCTAAAAACCGTAAAATCCTGAAAATCTCCATCAAAATCAACTGAAAACTTTTTTTCAGTTGATGCAAAATCAACTATGAATTTTCACAAAACCTCCAAAACCCGCTACCAGCCTGCATCACTATCTAAAAACCCTAAAAAAATCAACATAGATCAACTGTAGATTTGAAATAAAGAAAAATGAAAACGTATAAATGCAAAAAAGCGCCCAAAATAATTCATGATGAAAGATGCATATAGAACCATAGCAAAATGTCTTGATACCAAAGTGCTCCCCTTTAGGGGCGGGGGTTTAACATAGATCAACTGCAGATTTGAAATAAAGAAAAACGAATATATATAACAACAAAACACAGCCAATGATGAAGCTAAATTTAAAAATGCAATTGAGCCATTCAGCTATTCAGCCATTGAGCCATTTTTTCAATAAGTTTGCGTAATGAAATTTGCCTGGCTAAAGTATTTTCCTATTGTATTTGGCGTTTTCTTTTTATTTGGCTGCAAAAACCATTCAGGAAGCGCAACGACGGGTAAAGACGCGGATACCGATCCCGTCTTTACCGAAAACCCACGTTTAAAAAGCATTACAGAACAAATAAATAGCTCGCCCAAAGATGCATCATTATATTTTGAGCGTGGCGGTGTGCTGCATAAATTAAAGCTGGACACCCTGGCAATAAAAGATTTTAAAAGGGCCGCTTCATTAGATACCACCCAGGCAAAGTATTACAGTGCAGTGGGCGATGTACTGTTTGAGCACAAAGACATCAACGGTTCTATAGAATGGATACAAAAAGCAATTGCAAAAGACCCTACCGATCAAAAAGCGCACCTTAAAATTGCCAAGCTGTTCCTGTACATGAAAAACTACCAGCAGGCTTTTGCCGAGATCAACATTGTGATGCGTAAAAATGTGTATGACCCCGAGGCTTATTTTCTGAAGGGTATGATCTATAAAGACATGAAAGATACTTTAAAAGCCATCTCGAGTTTTGAAACAGCGAAACAAGTGGCCCCTTCGGATTGCCGCGATGCGATCATTCAACTTGGGCTGCTGTTAACTGCAAAGAAAGATCCTTCAGCCGTGCAATACTTTGACGATGCTTATAACATGGACAGCAGTGATGTATTCCCCCTGTTTGCAAAAGGAGTATATTACCAGAATGCAAAAGACTATGGCCGGGCAAAAGAAATATACCGGAAATGTATTTTGCGCAATACCCACTATGTAGATGCATACTTTAACCTGGGATACATTTACATGCAGCAAGACTCGGTTGAAAAATCTTTTCGTCAATTTGATATAATAACAAAAATAGACCCGCTAAACCCTACTGCTTATTATAACAGGGGCGTGTGCAACGAAATGATGAATAAGCCCAAAGATGCCGTGACTGATTATCGCCAGGCAAGAAGTCTGGACACAGCATATAAAAGCCCAAGAGAAGCGCTGAAAAGATTGGGTGCACAGTAAATTGGAATTAGGAGTTGGAGATTTGTAATTGGGATTGAGTTGAAATATTGTTTTGAGTTATTATTTTGAATAAATACTTCTTATCCATGGAACAGCAAAATTCTTACAGGGGATTTAGAGAATTAAACTGTTGGAAAGGGGGGCGCGAGTTAAGAAATCAAATATCAAAATTGGTGAAGATATTTCCTGATTCTGAAAAATATCTATTAAACTCGCAAATAACAAGGGCTTCAAGGTCGGTTACTAATAATATTTCAGAGGGTTATGGGAGATTCACCTATACAGATACGAGACATTTTTTTATTCAATCGAGAGGATCTGTTACAGAAATTCTGGATCATTTATCAATAGCCTTAGATGAAAAATATATTGATGAAGAGCAATCCCTCATTATTGAAAAGCAATGTGAAACAGTTTTTAAACTGATAAATGGCTATATTGCCTATTTAGATAAATCAGTAAAAAATAAGACTTAGGATGAAAGAAAAATCATTTACAAACAAACAATCCCAATTATCAATTACCAATTCCAAATTCCATTAAAACGAAACAATCCAAATTACTAATTCCAAATTCCATTAAAACGAAACAATCCAAATTACCAATTACTAATTCCAAATTCTATTAAAACGAAACAATCCAAATTACTAATTACTAATTCCAAATTCCGTAAAATATGCCTATAATTTCACCGTCAATGCTTTCTGCAGACTTCCTGAACCTGCAGTCGGAAATAGATATGATTAACGATAGTGAAGCCGACTGGTTTCACCTGGATGTAATGGATGGGCGCTTTGTGCCTAATATCACTTTTGGCATGCCCATCATATCGGCTATGAAAAAACGTGCAAAAAAACCATTTGACGTGCACCTGATGATCGTGGAGCCCGAGAAATATTTTGAGGCATTTGCCAAAGCAGGGGCCGATATCCTGAGCGTGCATATAGAGGTTTCTCCGCACCTGCACCGCAACCTACAGGCCATCAAGGGCCTGGGCATGAAAGCAGGCGTTGCAGTAAACCCACACACACCTGTTTCAATGCTCAGTGATGTGATCAATGATATTGACGTGGTCTGCCTCATGAGCGTGAACCCGGGATTTGGGGGGCAAACTTTCATTGACCAAACCATTCAAAAAATAAGACAGTTAAAACAAATGATAAATAATTGCGGCGCCCAAACCCTCATAGAAATAGATGGGGGCGTAACACTGGCTAATGCACATACAATAGTAAAAAACGGCGCAGACATCCTTGTAGCAGGAAATACAGTCTTTTCTTCTCCTGATCCGAAAGAGACAATAAAAAGTTTGAAAGAGACAGGGAAATAAAGTTATCATCATTACGTTTACTTAAGGTATGCTTCAAAAGCGGTTATTATTATCGGTCCTGTTACTGCTCTCCTGTATCTGCGGTTTTGCCCAGCATGCCACCGTGAGCGGTATAGTGCGCGATGATAATGGCAAACCAATGGAGTATGTGGTGGTGGCAAATGAGGCTACCGGCGCCGGCACTAATACCAATGCGAAAGGGTTTTATATACTCGAGGTGCCATCGGGGAAAAATGTTTCTCTGATATACCATGCGGAAGGTTATGCGCTGATACGTAAAAATGTGCAGATGAACCCTGATGAGGTCAGGACTATAGATATCTCGCTGATCGTAAAAGCCAAGGAGCTTTCGGAATTTGTACTCAAAAACCCCAAGGCACGCTATGAGGCCGGGAGTGTGCTCATTGACGTTTCTAAGGTGGCGGCAATGCCTACCGTAAATAGCTCAGTTGAAGACATTATAAAGCTTGCAGTGGGCTCACACGATGAGCTTACCAACCAGTATAGTGTGCGTGGCGGAAGTTTTGACGAGAACCTTGTTTATGTAAACGACTTTGAAATATACAGGCCGTTCTTAGTGCGCTCCGGGCAACAGGAAGGCCTGAGTTTTGTAAATCCTGACCTTGTTTCTAATGTAAACTTTTCGGTGGGTGGGTTTCAGGCAAAATATGGAGACAAGATGAGTAGCGTACTGGATGTGACATACAAACGCCCCGCACAATTTTCAGGCTCGGTCATGACCAGCTTGCTCGGTGCAAGCCTGCACCTGGAGGGAGCTTCAAAAAACCAGAAACTCACTTACCTGATCGGCGCCCGTCAAAAAAGCAATCAGTACCTGTTACAGTCGCAACCTACAAAGGGTGTATACAACCCATCGTTTACAGATATCCAGGCGCTCATCGACTACCATATTAACAGCAAATGGGATGTTGAAGCAATAGCCAATTACGCGCGTAACCGGTTTACATTTTACCCGGAATCTGAAACTACAAGTTTCGGCGCACTCAACCAGGCATACCAGTTGGATGTGTTTTATTCCGGTAGCGAATATGATCAGTTTGACTCACGATTTGGAGGTATTTCAGCCACCTACCATCCTGCTGATTCACGGCTGAAATTAAAATTTTTAGCGTCTGCTTTCCAGACCAATGAATTTGAAACATATGATATCAGCGGCCAGTATCTGTTCGGGCAATTGCAGACAGATATGAGCCAATCCAATTACGGCCAGATCAAAACTTATTTAGGTGCCGGTCAAATAGAAGACTGGGCCAGGAATTATCTGAATGCTACGGTTGGCGATGTGGGTATCCGCGGATCTTATGATGCAAAGAACAATTTTATCCAGTTTGGCGTTAATGGCACCGCAACCATGATCAACGACGTGCTCCACGTATGGGAAATGAGAGATTCAGCAGGCTTCAATCAGCCTTACAATCCTTCTTTATTGCAAATGGCTTATTTCTACAACACAAACACAGATTTTAATTATATGCGCCTGAGCGCTTTTGCACAGGACAATATTCACTTCGACCCATACAACAGGCTCAACGCCACTGTAGGCATTCGCTTCAATTACAGTTTCCTTAACCAGGAATTTATTGCGAGCCCTCGCGCTCAAATTGCCTATAAGCCTGACTGGATAAAAGATTGGGTATTCAAGTTTTCTACCGGGCTTTATGCGCAGCCCCCTTTTTACCGCGAAATGCTGGACCTGGAAGGCAACGTAAATATGCAGTTGAAGGCTCAGAAATCTTACCAGTATGTGTTGGGTACGGACTACAACTTCAAGATGTACAACCGGCCTTTTAAAGTTACGCTCGAAACGTATTATAAAGACCAGTGGGACCTTGACCCATACTATTATAACAACGTAAGCATTCAATACACGGGAAAGAATGATGCCATAGGATACGTATATGGCGGTGAAGTGCGCCTTTACGGCGACCTGGTAAAAGATGCAACCTCCTGGATCAGCATAGGCATCATGAAGGCAGCCGAAAAGATCACAGATAGTGCTAGCATACCCGGATATAAAAACTATTTCCCTTCACCATCTGATCAGCGTTTTTCATTGGGCATTTATTTTGAAGACTACCTTCCGAGGAATAAAAATTTCAAAGTGCATATCAGCGGCATCTACTCTTCAGGCCTGCCCGTTGGGCCACCTACCGGACATTTATACCAGGACGTGATACGCCTGCCAGCTTATAAGAGAGTTGACATTGGCTTCTCTGCACTGCTTCTTGATGCCGAACGAAAAAATCATCCGGCGCATAGTTTCTTCAATAACCTGAAAAGCATTTGGGGCAGCCTGGAGATCTTTAACCTTCTGGACATACAAAATACTTTGTCTTACACCTGGATACAAGATCAAACCACCAATAATACATATGGGGTGCCAAATCGGCTCACGTCGCGCCTGCTTAATGTAAAATTGCTGTTTAATTTTTAAATTAAACTTGTTTATATCCTTTGAAAGGCTTTACTATCAATGATTTTATAGGTTTAAAGAATTTTATCTGAAAAACATTTTGCAGGAATAAGTATATTCTTATCTTTGCGCTCCGAATCACAAACAAATTGTGATTTCTATAGTTCTTTTTTTATGATTTCGTAGCTCAGTTGGTAGAGCAATACACTTTTAATGTATGGGTCTTGGGTTCGAGTCCCAACGGGATCACTTTGGTTAACTGAAACCCTTGATAGTCAACACTTTCAAGGGTTTCTTTTTTATTTGTGGCAGAATTTGTGGCAGTTTTCTTAAGCTCTCTTAATTCTCTGAAAGCCTTTACAGTAAATACTTTCATGGTTTTGTAATTAAAATAAAAAAGGACGGTCAGATTTTGACCGTCTTTTACTATAAATATCTAGATTATTATTTCCCGTATCGCCTATCCCACTCCTTCTGCAACAAGTCTGCCTTTTCATCCTGAGTTGCTTTCACATAAGCTCTAAATGTA
>Ga0302185_10001322_pt1 | contig 17616 bp, 12 predicted proteins | sample II_Bog_E1_1_FD_200231 | JGI IMG/M metagenome (GOLD analysis project Ga0302185, IMG submission 200231) | Peat permafrost microbial communities from Stordalen Mire near Abisko, Sweden - II_Bog_E1_2 | ecosystem: Environmental > Terrestrial > Soil > Wetlands > Peat | place: Sweden: Abisko... | reverse complement strand
ACCGCCATGATTTCTGTACGGGTATCCACATATTATCAACTTCTTCCAGTACCATATCCAGGGTTTTTATGGCCCGTTTTAAATAGGAAGTAAAGGCGATATCGAAATTATACCCGTTCTTTTTTAATATAACGCCGGCATTTTCTGCCTGTTTTACCCCTTCTTCAGAAAGGTCTACGTCGGTCCAGCCGGTAAAGCGGTTTTCTTTGTTCCAGGTGCTTTCGCCATGGCGAAGCAATATAAGTTTTTGCATAGTAAGTGGTTAAATATTGTTTGTAAAGCAAATCGCGTTTACTCACCCCGTCTACGCTTCGCTGGACGACCCTCTCTTTTGCAAGCAAAAAAGAGGGTAAAAAACAACGTCCCCATTTTTACCCTCTTTACGCGAAGCGTAGAGAGGGTCGTCCAGCGAAGCAAAGACTGGGTGAGTAAAATCACCGTCATGCTAAACAACATCATTTTTAAATTAATGCCCAAAATTATCGCCGAATATTTAAAAAAAATTGTTCAATGTCATTTTATAAGTTAAATTGCATCATAAACCAATATTAAACCCTTACAACAATGATCCCTACAACTCCCATTCCGGCAAAGGACGGCATTGCCAATCCTGCTCCGCTTGGTCTTTGCGCCTTTGGCATGACGACCGTTTTATTAAATCTTCATAATTCAGGTATTATTGAAATGAATTCAATGATCCTATCCATGGGTGTTTTTTACGGCGGGCTGGCCCAGGTAATTGCCGGCGTAATTGAATCAAAAAAGAACAATACGTTCGGGTTAACCGCATTCACCTCGTATGGATTCTTCTGGCTGTCGCTGGTTGGCATCTTCGCCATTGCAAAATTTGGCTGGGCGCCTGCGCCTTCACACAGCGCAATGGCTGCTTACCTCATCATATGGGGCATATTTACCCTTTTCCTGTTTTTTGGGACGTTAAAACTAAATAGGGCGTTGCAATTTGTTTTTGCAACACTTGTTATATTATTCTTTTTGCTTGCGGCAGATCATATCACTGGTAACAAAAGCATTGCTAAATTTGCCGGTTTCGAAGGTATAGTTTGCGGCGCGTCAGCTATTTATGCAGGTATGGCCAATGTGTTGAATGACGTTTACGGAAAAACTGTACTCCCTTTAGGAACACGATTATAGGATTTTAAACATGAACAGGATTCCTGAATTTTAAAATCCTGCTCATCTTTACTATTCTAAAAATCGTGTTTAATCCTATAATCGTGTCGTGTGATGAAAGATTTCAAAAAATATTACCGGATACCCGCCTCTCCTCAAGAGATTTACATGGCTTTAACCAATCCTTTAACTATTGAACTATGGACCGGTGAAACAGCAGAAATGTCGACCGAACCAGGCTCTGAGTTTTCTATGTGGGAAGGAAGTATTGTTGGTAAAAACCTGGAGTTTGAGGACGGGAAAAAAATTGTACAGCAATGGTATTTTGAAGGACAGCCGGAAACTTCTGTAGTAACGATAAAACTTCATCCTGATAAAGATGGCACTTCTGTGGAACTTAGGCATACTAATATCCCCGACGTGGAATATGAAGGTTTTGCCGAAGGATGGGATAATTCTTACTTTGGTCCGCTTGCAGAATTTTTTGATGGAAATTAGAGGGAAGAGGTCGGAGATCAGAAGTCAGATTAGTTAGGTTTTTTCCTAATCTCTGACTTTTGATCTCCGACCTCTTATCTCAAATCACCAACCTCTAAAACAATGTGAACTCAACCCTGCGGTTAATCTGGCGTCCTTTAGCGGTTTTGTTTGTAGCTATAGGGTGTGCCTTACCATAACCTTCGGCCTGAATTTGCGAATCGCTTACACCTTTACCAACCAGGTAAGTTTTTACAGATTCGGCACGTTCTCTCGAAAGTCTTAAGTTAAATGCAACGCCACCAACATTATCGGTGTATCCTGCCAGTTTTAAGCTAAACTTTTTATTGATCAGCAATTGGGCTAGGTTATCTAAAGTTGGGAAAGAATGCGGTCTGATGGTCGCTTTATTAAAATCAAATTCAAGATTTCTTACGGCTTCCCTTACCACTCTCCGGTCTTCCTCGGTAATGTAAACCTTTGTAACAGGCGGAGTAGCAATGGCAACCGGAAGCGGGCAACCCGCGCCATCAACCTTTACACCACGTGGCGTATTTGGGCATTTATCAAAATAATCAGAAACGCCATCGCTGTCGCTATCCATCATTAGCCTGGCAAACATTGCGTTGGCGGCATTAAGGTCGGCCCTTAACCGGTCATTTTGTGCTTTTTCAGCATCAATCTGGGCTTGTAAACGCAGCCTGGTATTTTCATTTTCCCACAAATATTCGTGCCTCATGGAAGAAACCGGATTATGTGTAGCCAATTGAGGTTTTGACCTGCTGCCTAAAGCAAACTCCAAACCGGCATGGGCGTACGAAAATTTCTGGTCGGTATTTCCATAATGGTACCCATCAAGGTTATTTGAATAAACAAAATTAACCTGGTAACCAAGGTCGAGATTTATTCCCGGCGCGAGGTCAAATTTCAATCCCAGGCCTACAGGAACAAAAAGTTCATTAATTGCTCCGTTATCGTTGACTTTAAAATCAGTTACCGTGCCGTTCGCCAGCGTTAAGACTGGCGTATAGTTAAATATGCCGGCGCCGGCTGTTATGTACGGCTGTATACCAAAATTATTGTAGTGCCAGTTTATGTTTGCAAATGTAAAATTACCGCTTAAACTAACTGCATAATGAATTTTGGTGTTAAAGCTGTTATAATCAACATTGCCTGACGCATCCGGTTGGGCGCCTGTGCCAGCCAGCTTACCTCCAAGAAAGTCTGCCTGAATACCGAACGAAGGAAGTATTTGATCTTTAATAAAAGCTCCGTAACCAAGTTCACCTTTGGGTGAGGTAAAACCCAATCTGTCATTTGACGTAAAAGCTGTGTTGGTGGTCAATACACCTGCGCTTGCACCTATCGACCAGGTGCGAAAAAAATTACTCCCTGAAAATGGCTTTACATAATTGGTTGATACCTGAACCGTATCGGTACCCTGGGCCAATAATTTAGTGCCTGCCAAAATTCCGGCCGCAAGGATAAAAAACCTTATAAAATTTAATTTCATTTTGTTGATGATTAAGAATATGTTTTTAATTAATAGACATATCTCAGGGATCAACATTAATGCCATTAAAAAAAACGGCATGCAAATACTGGCGATGAAGATTTTACCTCCCTGCCGATATTTTATTAAATAAATTATAAGGCACTCATTAACAGAGAAATAATTTAAATTTTTCAGGATCAGGTTTACGCAGTTTAAATCATGAATAATTTTTTTAACTATATTATTAATTTAATTATTATGAGTTAAAAAATATACAGTTAATTATACATGGTTGTTATAATGCGAAAGCAAAACGAAGTTAGAGATCGGAGGTCAGAGATTGGAGATCGGAAAATATCCCAAATCAAACTCCGGCTTCCGGCTTCCGGCTGACCTCTAATACAAAGCAAACTCAACCCTTCGGTTAATCTGACGGCCTGCTGCGGTTTTGTTGGTAGCGATCGGATGGGCGCTTCCGAACCCTTCGGCAAATATATTTGACGGGTTTACACCTTTGCTCACCAGGTAAGCCCTGACAGCTTCTGCACGTTGTCTCGAAATTCTTAAATTAGTCGCAGCCGGACCTGTTGCATCGGTGTACCCGGATAATTTCAGGTTAAGTTTTTTCTCTTTCAGCAATTGGGCAACCTGATCCAGGCTTGGGAATGATTTTGGACGTATAGTAGCCTTGCCAAGATCAAATTCCAGACTTTTAATAGCTTCTTTTATAATTTGCCCGTCTTTTTCGGTTACGTAAACTTTCGTGGTTTTATTTCCAAGGACAAGCGGACAACCGGAGCCGTCAACAACTGTACCCGGAGGCGTATTGGGGCACTTATCAAAATAGTCAGACACCCCATCGCTGTCGCTATCCATAGTAAGTTTGTCAAATTTATCATTCATATCGGCCACGTGTTTTTGCAGCTGATCATTTCTCGATTGCACTGAATCAATCTTAGTCTGCATCTGAGTCCGGATATTTTGATTTTGCATTAAATATTCATGCCGCATTGATGATACCGGGTTATGTGTTGATAATTGTGGCTTTGAATGTTTACCCAAAGCAAATTCTAAACCTATATGCGCATACGAGAACTTGTCATTGGTTAATCCCCATACATCGCCGTCGACGTTATTTGCAAAAACAATATTTAACTGATAAGCAACCTCAATGTTTATTCCCCTGGAAATATTAAATTTAAAACCGAGTTGCGCCGGTAAGAAAACAGCATTAACCACCCCGTTATTGTTATCTTTAAAATCCGAGACCGTCCCGTTGGGGTAAGTTAGTACAGGGATATAGTTCATATTACCAAAACCGACTGTAACATACGGCTGGATCCCAAACTGGTTATAATGCCAGTTTATGTTCGCAAGATTAAAAACAGCACTGAGGCTTGCCGCATACTGGAGTTTTGTATTAAACGCGTTGAATTGCGGTACGCCTGGAATTTGAGACTGGGAAGTGGTGCCGCTCAAACTACCAGCCAGGAAATCTGTTTGAATGGCAAAGGAGGGCAATATTTGTTTTTTAATATAGGCCCCATAACCTACTTTTGAATTTTGCGTTTTAAAGTTAAGTTCCCTGGGTGTTTCTAAAATATTGCTGAAAGTTAATACACCTGTATGAACGCCAATGGACCAGGTACGGAAAGCGTCATCACCCGAAAAAGGCTGAACATAATCCTTTATTGTATCGGGGGTTTGGGCAAACAATTTAACCCCCAGCAATATACTGGTTAATAAAAAAATAATTTTCTTTGAAGGAAATTTCATTTAATTTCTGTTAATAATTAAAAATTACAATTCAGTAAAATTCTGGTTTGATTAAAAAATTACCGGTTGTTCTTTGCAGCATTAATTTATCTATCTAAAATGGTGTTTAAAATTAGTAATTATTAACACAACTTATAAACATTTGTTAATTATTTATTTAGGAAAACCGGCTAAATCAGGCAGGAAATACCACAAGAATCTTCCAGGAATTATTTTTAGTGGAGTCAAAACTTAAATCAATCTCATTTAGCCATTTTTTACTATAATTTGTTAACAATTGTGTGAAAAAAAGTCAAAAGGATCATAATTATGGTTTTTTTTAAATTGACTTTATTGAAACAAAGTGATGAACGAATGCTATAATGTTTCATTGTTTTTGGATTACACATATTTACTGCATTTCATTACACCTCTTATTCATAGGCGTTTGATGAGAACATCAATCAGTATACCTTCATCTATGTTCTCAACATTTTAACAAGGGAATAACTGTACGGGCCGTTATTTTACCGGGTTGATCAGCTATTTTCCATCTATTAATTCTTTAAGTGCAGCTTTACCATCCTCGTTACCCGGATCCATAGCTATAGACTTTTGGTACATTTGAATTGCCTCTTTTCTCTTGCCCATTGCTCTTAAACCGCAGGCATAACTATCATAGGTATTTGCGCTGTTGGGAAACATAATGGTATTCAACTTAAAGACCTCAAGCGCCAGTTGATCATGTCCCTCAAATTTGGACAGGTTCAGCAAATTTCCTCCCAACTGGTTGAATTCCCACTCGTTCAGATAATAATGTGCGGTATCGCCCTTGATTGCATTTAATGCGCACGCGGCGGCATCCGGTCCCTGTTTGACCAGGATAGTCCCGTAAACAACGGCCATGGAATGACGGGTATCAAACTTCATCGGGTCGTTTCCATTCAGCAAATAGAGCGATGAGGTTACAACCTGCCCGAATCCACCACTACCATCGGCATTATCGAAAGCGATAATTGTTTGGTTGCCTGGCATATGGTGAATATAGATCGTGGGATTCCCAAACAGGTAGCCCCCATGGCCAACCGATTTGCCGTAGCCGGGTTGTTCCCATATATCCCAGCCTAAGCCAACAGTCATTTTACCTTCGCCCATCATCGTATCCATCTGCCGGTCATAAACGACTACACCATTGATTTGAAGCGGTTCCAAGGCTTCTGCTATGCTGGACGGCTTCAGCAGTTTACCGGAAAAAAATGCCTGGTCAAAAGCCAGCAGGTCACTCGTGGTCGCTATGACATTTGATCCTCCTGTCAAAAACCCGCAATTATAATTCTGGTACCTGACGTATTCAAAAATGCTGGAGGAATCGGTATAAGCATAAGTTGTATCATAGTAAGGGTGGTTATGCCGGTGCATTTTAACGGCGAGCGGGTCATTCTGCCATATCCGGTCGGGGTAAACGCTTAAATAAGTATCTTTCATTCCTGAAGGTTTAAAAATATACTGATCAAGGTAAGCGGATAAAGATGTACGCGTGATCTTTTCAATCACCAAAGCCAGCAGTTCGTAACCGGCGTTGCAATATTGATACTGGGTGCCCGGCTTAAACCGCAATCCGCCCTTCCAATCACGTATGGCTGGCAGGAGATCACTGTTTATGATAACGACAGAAGGGTTTTTATCAATACGATCTTCCCATAAAGCGAAGTCAGGCAAGCCGGAGGTATGCGTCAGCAGCTGCCGAAGCGTTATATCCTTGAACTGAAAATCCGGAAAGTACTTCGTCAGGTGGTCGTCAAGTGATAATTTGCCTTTATCCCTGAGTTGTAGGATGGCCGTCGAAGTAAACACTTTAGAGATGGAGCAGAGATTAAAGCGGGAATTTGTTGTGTTGGGTTTTTTAGTTAAAAAATCGGCGTAGCCGGCTGCGTGATTCAAAACCACGCGGCCGTTTTGCGCCAGAAGGATATTCCCGTTGAACCTGTCGCCGAGCGAATTGAAATAGTTATCTATTTTAGAATTTTGTGCGAATGCGCCCAGGCAAAATGAGCAGGCAATAAAGAGCAGAAGTTTTTTCATGATCTGTGATTAATTTAGGACCAAATTAGTTTCAGCATAGCACCCGCTGAAAACTAATCGTTGAACACGGGAATCACATCGTCAAACGCAGAAAAACAGCTTAAAAAGCTGTGGATAAATGCGGTAATTTTGGGTCATGAAGAAAAACGTATTGCTGCTGGTCTTATGCTTTATTGCTTTTTATACCCTGGTCCATACCATCCGGCACCTGCCTGACCTGTTGCATGGGAAGTTGGACTGGAATGGTGAAAGTACCTATATGCTTAGCATAATCCGCATTGGAGCAGACATGGTAATCGCTTTTCTCTTCACATTTTTTCCTTACCTTATATTTTATCGCTGGTATACCGGCAAAAAGTGGTTTTGGATATTAACCGGGCTGACCCTGTCTTTAATGTGCTGCTTCCTGCTCGATTTTACCTGGACCAGTTATATGGAAGAACCCAACAAGGTGGAACTATATAATTATCTGCCCCAGGCGGTCTTTTTCTTTACGGTGTACGCCGTATTCGGTGTGGCCTTTTATTTTATCCGGTACAGTCATTATAAGGAATTAAAGGAAACCGATGCGCAACTGCAAAACCGGCAGTCTGAGCTTTCGTTTCTGCGCTCTCAAATCAATCCGCATTTCCTTTTTAACAACCTGAATAATATTTATTACCTTGTATATTATCAAAGTGACCAGGCACTAAACGCTATTGCAGGACTTTCCGAACTGTTGCGGTATATGCTTTATGATACCAATGTGGCTGTTACGCTGGCTAAGGAAGTGATTTATATAGAAAAATATATTGCTTTACAGCAATTGCGTTATGAGCAACCGGAAAAGGTCAGTTTCAAAGTTAAAGGCCCCGTGGAGGAAGTGCTGGTCCCGCCGTTGTTATTCATCCCTTTTGTCGAAAATGCTTTCAAACATGGAGACGGCACCGCTGTAGACTGGCTGGAAATTGACCTTTGTGTGAATTCAGGCCATATCCATTTTTTTTGCTCCAATAAAAAAACGAAAAAGCACAAAGACCCTGAAGGCGGTATCGGGACCGAAAATGTCAAAAGAAGGCTTGCGCTGTTATACCCGGGCAAATACAAGCTGGATTTCGTAGATAACCATGAACTGTTTACGGTAAAACTTGAACTCTCTTATGGAAACTAAACCCTTAATCCGCTGCATTATCCTTGACGATGAGTACCTGGCAGTTAAACTTTTGAGCGGCTATGTTAGCAAGACGGCCGGACTGGAACTGGCGCTTGGCACTACCAATGCTGTGGAGGCGATAACAGCCCTACAAAAAGACTTGGCCGATCTGATTTTTTTAGATGTGCAGATGCCGGAAATTACAGGGATCGAGCTGATGCACATTACCCGAAACTTCGAAACAAAAGTGATCTTGACAACTGCTTATACACAATATGCAATTGACGGGTACGAACATGACATTATCGACTATTTATTGAAACCAATTACTTTCGAGCGTTTCCTGATCGCAGTGCATAAGGCCAAAGCGCGTTTACAGCCGCTGTTAAAACAAGAGGTGTACCTGGACTTTTTGTTGATCAAAACGGAATACCGTTTGCAAAAAGTACCGTTTTCTTCGATTCTTTACCTGGAAGCATTAGGGGACTATATTGCTTTTCATACAAGTCAGGGTAAAATATTGTCACTTGAACGGATGAAAAACATGGACGAACAATTACCGGAGCGTAATTTCCTGCGTATCCACAAATCCTTTATTATCAATATCGACCATATTAATTACATAGAAAGAGGCCGGATTATCATTAACAAAGAATATTTACCGGTTGGAGAAACTTTTAAAGAAACTGTTAGGAAGCAACTCGGTATAAAACGTTATTAACAATTCATTATGATAACCTGATTTGAATTAAGAACGATCGACAACGCCAATTAGCAAATTAATTATTCTTTAATAAAACCGGGTGAACAAATACATTCCAGCTGATTTCTGCACCAGCGCCTTCTAAAGTTGCCGCGACCGAACAGTACTTGTTTAGCGACAATTCAACAGCCTTAACCGCTTTATCTTCGTCAATATCACCGTATAAATGAAATTCTATTTTAATATCTTTCCACAAGGACGGTTCTTTTCCTGCTTCCCGCTCGCCGTTTACAACCATTTTGTAATCTTCAACTTCCTGGCGTTGTTTTTTCAGGATAGCGATCACATCAATTGCCGAACATCCTGCGAGCCCCATCAGCAACATCTGCATTGGCCTCACCCCATAATCTTGACCGCCGCTTTCCGGACTGCTGTCCATCTTTACTATATGGCCGTTTGTGTCTTTGGCTTCGAAACCAAAATCTCCATGAACACGTGAAAGTTCTATTTTAGACATATTATTATAGCATTATATATTAGCTGCTAATTTAAATCATTTACCCGTTTAATGTTTAATATGGATGTAATATTTATTGGTGAGTGGGTGAGCGGTAAATTAGTGAGTGGTGAGTGGTGAATGGTTGAGTTGTGAATGGTGAATTACTGGATAGTCAGTAATAAACCCAGGGCCGCACTTCTTCTCAACATTCACTTCTCACCACTCACTACCTCACCGCTCACTTAAAGGTATAACCAATTTTAATCCTGACCAGGTATCATCAACCGCGCACACTTTTACATCAACAAGGCCGTTTTTAAGGGCATAATTCCTGATTGCTTCTTCTGTAATATCCGTATTTACTTTCGATGCCTTTTTTGGCCACGACACCCATATCATGCCATTCGCTTTAATTTGGTCTTTTAATAAGGGCAAAACAGCGAAATATTCGTCCGCTTGTTTTGTAAAAAAATGAATCAGGTCTTTTTTATGTACATCTCCCTCAGCTGCAAATGTCACGTCATTCGGTAAATCCGTAAACAGTTCATGATAATATTCCGGTTGATTAACCAGCTTTATATGAAATCCTTTTTTTATACCTAGTTTTTGTGCTAACGGTGTACCGGAGTAACCGGCAGCAGGCTCCCCTACCTTATTTCCCCATTCCCAAATACCATACTGTATTTTTTGATCAACCATATGCCCTGATTGCTTCAACGAAAGCATTATTTGCCCCCGGTGGTGAGATTCATGCGAAATCAAATACCCTAAAAAAGCCATTGCATGCGGTTTAAACCCTTTTATTTTCCCATCGGCAGCTGTTTTATCAAATAAATGAGCATATGCAAAACCGCTGAATTTTAACTCGCTTACCAACAATGATTTTGTAACCTGTTCTTTTTCAATTTTAATTAAGCCTTCCAATAAATCAGGAGCGGCCACTTTTAGCCACATCAGGCGCACGTTGTGCATGTGGGCAAATTGTTCGCCAATATTACGCCCTTTTGAAAGGGATGTGTCCTTTAAATATTCGTCTTTAATACCCTCAAGGAGGTATAAATTAATATTATTATGAATTTTCCAGGTTTCACTTAACGGGCCCATATTATCTAAATTTTATAATTTTCGCGAATCATGAGTCAAGAACCAAGAGTCAGGTAAAATTCAGTCGCGAACAATTCTATTAAAAAGAAGTATAAAATTAATCAGACAATGCCACCAAACTATAGTGATATGAACTTATTTTTTTTAAGTCCTGGCTCCTGGCGCTAACATCCCGACGCTTGATTCACATAATTTGTTTTAAATGGTGTATCAAATGGTCTCCGTAGTCACTGGCAAGCCATTCGACCTGGTGTAAGTTTATTGCCGTTTTACCGGTATCGCATTGCGCCTGAAACCTGTCGACCGGGTAATTTGTTAAGACCCTGATAATTTGTTTGTTTAGCAAGCGCCAAAGGTCTAACAATTCACCAACATCTGCCAGTTGATATTTTTGAGCTTCTACCCATTCAACCTGTTCATATATTAATTTAAAATTTTCTTCATAAGTACAACGGGTAAAGCGTTGCAGGTTTATTTGGGCACTGTCGATTAAATGCCCGATGACTTCCTTTTTTGACCATTTCTCCGGAAAGGGTTTGTAATCCCAGTCAATGGATTGCAGATCGCTTCGAAAAAACTCAACAATTGCATCGTTTATTTTACTTATTGCCGCTTCCATCATTTATTAAAATTATTTTAAATATCTCTATTCTCCATTAATTATCAAAAAACTTTATCTTCAAAGCTTTAACTTAATTTATCAATATCACTAATTCACTAATTATATAGCATGGCCCTTAACTACATCTGGATAGCTTTTTTTTTAATTGCCTTCTTAATAGGTCTCGTTCGGCTTATATTTTTTGGCGACACAGAAATATTCAGACTAATGGCCGAAGGGACATTCGATTCGGCAAAATTAGCTGTAATGGATATAGCATTGCCTTTGGTTGGCATCATGTCGTTATGGCTGGGAATAATGAAAATAGGAGAAAAAGCAGGCGCCATAAATTTTTTAGCCAGGATAGTAGGGCCTTTTTTTAATCGTCTTTTTCCGGAAGTGCCAAAAAATCACCCCGCCGTTGGGCAAATGATGATGAATTTTTCGGCAAATTTATTAGGGCTTGATAACGCTGCAACCCCGCTGGGCCTAAAAGCGATGAATGGATTGCAGGAGTTAAATGAAAATAAGGATACTGCTTCCAACGCGCAAATCATGTTCCTGGTTTTGCATGCCTCGGGCTTAACTATTTTGCCGATCGCTATTATTGCACAACGTGCAATTTTTCATTCAAAAGACCCGACAGATATTTTTATCCCCTGTATTGTGGCAACCTACGCTGCAACGTTAACCGGGTTAATAGTAGTATCCATTAAACAAAAAATAAACCTTTTTGACCGTGTTGTTTTGACATGGCTGTTAGGTGTTACCGGTTTAATGGCATTAATGGTTTGGTCGTTCCACTTCCTTAATCATGCCCAAATAAGCGGATTTTCAAAGGTGTTCAGTAATATCATCTATTTAATTATTCCAGTAATTTTCATTCTTGGCGGGCTTCGTAAAAAAATAAATGTATTTGACGCTTTTGTTGAAGGAGCAAAAGAAGGTTTTGAAGTAGCAGTTAAAATAATTCCGTACCTGGTGGGCCTTCTGGTTGCCGTAAGCCTTTTCAGAACTTGTGGTGCGCTAACTTATTTGGGCGATGGGTTTGAATGGGTATTTAGCCATTTTAATATGGATACTCGCTTTACCCGTGTTTTACCGGTCGCATTTTTACGCCCCCTCAGTGGCTCAGGTGCACGCGCCCTTATGCTCGACAACTTAAAAACCTACGGGCCCGATAGCCTGCTTGGCCACATGTCAAGCGTTTTATATGGAACAGCTGACACAACTTTTTATATTGTTGCCTTGTATTTCGGGGCTGTAAACATTAAAAAAACACGTTATGCGGTCCCCGCGATGCTAATTGCCGATTTCGCTGGTATCGTGACTGCAATTTTAATGGCTTATTTATTTTTTGGCTAGTAGTTGTGCCGGTTATACGTATTGTTTATCTTATTAAGTTCATTTTCTACAACTTAATTAAGTTATTCACGTTTAAAACATTTTGTTGAAATGTATTCTTCAAAAAGAGTTTTAATATTTTAACATTTGTGTTAATTTAGCCAGCACAATATGTTGATTTATGAAGGAATATGTGATGAGCAACTTTATTTAAATGTATAATATATTTACTAAAAGTTTACTATTATTCTCAATATTTACTATACTTTCCTTAAAGCTTACTTTTGCTCAAACTATTACTATAGGAAATGTTGATCCGGGACCGTATGCCCCGGGGTCTACTATCACTGCGTCAATTAACGTAACGGGTACATGTGCAAATACTGCAACCACATACAACCTTTATTTATCTGACGCCACTGGAAATTTCGCAAACGAAACCCTCATCGGAAGCTTTTCAAATTTTTACACAACTTTTGTGAATGGGATCATCCCGGCCGGAACACCTGCCGGGACAGGTTATGAGGTACAGGTAGTGTCTGTAACCCCAACCATAACAAGTACCACTTCAACGCCTTTTACCATAAGTGCTGGTTCGGGGGTTGCCGCAGGTGTTTCTTCCCAACTATTAGATTCCACTAATGTTCAAATAATGGGAATTTGCAATGGAACAAGTAACACCGTTTACACTTTTGTAAACGGATCGACCGCAGGGGCGACAGTAACCGCGACTTTTTTTAACGAACTGACCCAAAATACTGAAGGGGTTATTACACCAACAGCGGCAGGTACAAACTTTACGGCAAACGCCGCCCATTACCTGGTTACAGTTAAAGCGGTAAAGGGCGGGATAGTGGGAACCGAATCCTATTTTTTAGTTAACAATAGTGTCAATACCAGTTTCGGTGTTTCAGGCAACAGTAACATTTGCCTAACCGGTGGCGGCAGCCTGGTTTATAATGTCGACATTACCTCGACCGTCGGCATACAAAATAATTTCCCTGGTTTAATATACAATGTTAACTGGGGCGATGGTACAACAAGCGCGTATATACTTTGCGATATTGTTACCGCAGGTGGCAAAATCAGTCACATATATACAAAGGAGTCATGTGGAAACAATCCAAACGGACAGGCTAATTCATTTGAAGTAGACTTTCAACCCAACAACCCGTATTGCGGAAAAACCGGAACGCAGGTAACCAGCTACGCGCAGGTAATTACGTCCCCAAAAAATATAATTGGGGTTCCCATTGCTGCCTGCGTTAATACGCTTGTTACTTTTGCAAACAATTCAGATCCCGGACAGGATCCTAAAAGTTCTACCTTCAGTTGCACAACTTCAAACGCGCTATACACCTGGATGGTTGACGGTGTGGTAGCCGCTTCTAATTATACGCTTAGCCAGCCCTTCTTAAACACATTTACAACTACAGGCGTACATACCATTACGCTTCATTTACAAAATGGGAGCCCCTTATGTTTTACAAAAGATACAACACAATCTGTTTGTATTCAAAACCCTCCCCAACCCATATTCACATTACCCTTCACAACCGGTTGTCTTCCGGTCTCATTAACACCTGTCAATCAATCGGTAATTGATTCAAACTGTAATTCTACAAACAGCTATGTTTGGTCGGTAACCGGGCCAGGACCTATCAGTTATGGAAATAATACCAATGTGAACAGCGCGCAGCCGAAGTTTGTTTTTTCAACGCCTGGCGTTTACCAATTTGTACTCGGAATTTCAACGGCGAGTTGCGGCCTGATACAATCACAGCCACAAACTGTCGTTATTGATTCGGTAGTTACCGCGAGTTTATCTCCCGATACCGTATTATGCGGAGGGAACCAAACGCTTAATTTTAATCCGTCCCCCGGGCCTACTCAAACTTTTCTTAAAGGAGACGCACAAAATACTCCCGGCACTTACACGTGGACTATTACGGGCGGAAGTTATACATATGCAGACAGTACGAGTTCATCTTCCCAATATCCGCAAATATATTTCAGCGACCTTGCAACCTATACTATATCGGTAGTTAACCAAAATGCATGCGGTAAATCTGTATCCGCTACACAGAAAATAACATTTCTACAGGCGCCCTATGTAAATGCCGGAAATGATAGCACATTTTGCGGCAGTACCGTCGCTAATTTGCATGGAACAGTAAACGGAACAGTGACAGGCAGGCAATGGGTTGGCGGGAGCGGTACATTTACACCTGACCGGAACTCGCTAACACCTACTTATGCCCCGGCACCAGCCGAAGTAAACGCAGGTACAGTGACGCTTAAATTAGTGGCGGGTACCATACTTGCACCTCCTTGTGATACAGTAACCAGCAGCGTTACTTTAACAATTTCAAAGCCCGACTCGATAACAAGCGCCCCAACAGCTACTGCCTGCTCTGCTGAGCCCTTAAATTATCAAATGACTGCTGCTATACCTTTCAGTAATTTCACCTGGACTGTAGACCCAACCAAAACTACGGCCAGCGCCTCCGGCTACACGACAAACGGTAAAGGAACAACCATAAATGATGTACTTGAAAACAGCGACCCCATTAATAACGCAATAGTGACTTACGATATTCTTGCTGCGGGAAGCAGCGGCTGCGTAAGCAAAGTTTTTGAGTTAACGGTTAGTGTAAGTCCGAAACAATCGATTGCTAATTTTACGGAGAATGTGTCGAGTGGCTGCGATTCGTTAAATGTTCAGTTTACAAATACTTCCACACCTATCAATAGTTCATTTATCTGGAATTTCGGTGACGGAACGCCACCTTCAACCGCCGTAAACCCCTTCCATACTTTTGTACCGCGTTTAGACGGAAGGGATACTATTTATACTGTAACACTTAATATATTATCCAATTGCGGTAATAGCCAGCCATACAGTTCAACCATTACCGTAAGGCCAAAAACACCGGTCGCCTTTATTTCGCCCGAGGCATTAACCGGGTGTTCTCCATTTACACTAACTGTTGATAATTATTCGCCGGGGAACAATGTCAGCTATACTTATTATTTGTACAGTGGTAATACGCTTGTCCAGCAAATTACTGTTCCGGATACGGAAAAGATAAAATTTAACCCAATTACCACGACCAAGACCCAACTATTTTCCCTGTATATGGTTGCTACAGGGTATTGCGGTAACACAGGCCAAAGCAACATTATTCCAATAACTATTTCTGCGGAAAACGTTGTAGCTCAAATGTTTCTTGAAAATGGCCTGAATAAAGGATGTGTACCTTTAAATGTAAATTTTGTAAATAATTCGACCGGGGCCGACACCTATAGTTATACTATTTATAATTCAAGTAATGTTGCAATAGATCAGCAACCTGCCGGTATTGCACCTTTACCTTATGTTTTTAATATCCCAGGCTCGTATTATGTTACCCTAACAGCTTCAAACAGTTGTTATACAGTTGTGTCTCAACCGGCACGCGTAAATGCTTACGCAGTACCATCGCCCCAATTTACCGCGGATGATACCACTGGCTGTAAAAGCGCTATTGTTAACTTTACAAATTTAACGCCCGGTGATTCAACCACAGCGGCCACATCCTTACTTTATGATTGGAATTTCGGGGACGGGTCTCCTGATGCATTTACGCTTATACCCCCGCCCCACACCTACACATTTCATAACTCACCATTTACGGTAACGTTAACTGCTACCGATTTATCCAACGGTTGTTCAAATGTATTTAAAAAAACAGCTTATATAAATATCGCCGCGCCGCCATTTACCGCATTTACTGAAAAACCGGACAGCGTAACCAGTATACCCAATTACACGTTTTCGTTTATTGATAAGACAACCGGCGGTCCGACAAAGTGGAACTGGTCGTTTGGTGACGGCGATACATCGAGAGCGCAAAATCCGGACCATACGTATCCTGATACCGGCTTTTATAAAGTTACGTTAACAACATCAAGCCTGTTTGGCTGTGACAGTACAATTTCACATATTGTTCGCGTAACCGGCGTTCCAGGACAATTATTTTTACCTAATGCGTTTGAACCTGCAGGGGGTACATCCGAGCTGAAAATATTTATGGCAAAAGGATCGGGCATAAGAGACTGGCATATGCAGATATTTAATAATTATGGGCAGCTGGTATGGGAAACAACAAAACTGGATAGCAAAGGGGCGCCGATTGACGGGTGGGACGGCTCATTCCAGGGGGCCCCTGCTCCTCAGGGTGTTTATGTTTGGCAGGTGTCAGCTAACTTCATTAACGGTACCGAATGGAAGGGAAATGTAATAAAGGGTTCATTACCTAAAAGAGTTGGTACGATAAATTTAATAAGATAATTCAATAAGATACTTAATGAAGGATTTGTGCCGGCCATGTGGTTTATTAATTATGTTTCTTATAACTGGCTTACAGTGTTTTGCCCAGGACCATATGTATTCGCAATTTTTTAATTCACCTCTTTTTCTTAATCCGGCGCTTACAGGGCAGTTTGAAGGCGATTTGCGGATGAACCTAATTTACCGGAACCAATACACTTCAATACCTGGCAGTTTTAATTATTTAACCGCGTCGGTTGATTATAGCGTCCCTAAATTCGGAGGTGGAATAGGCCTCATGTTTACCCGCAGCAGCGAGGGCACAGCTTACCTGGTAAAAAGTAATATTGCAGCAACTTATGCCTACAGTATCGGCTCAGACGGCTATGTATTATCATTTGGACTACAGGCTGGCGTTACCAATAGTGTTATTGACTGGAGCAAACTGGTATTTGGCGATCAGATTGACCCGCAAACCGGATATATACCAGGTTCGGTTTCAGCCGCTGAACCGCCACTTTTTAATAATAAATTTTATTTTGACGGGGGTGCAGGGATAAACCTTGTTGTCGGCAATTTTGATATTGGCAGTGCCCTCCAGCATATTAATGAGCCCAATGAGTCGTTTACAGGCACGCCCGCAAAATTGCCCATGCGGCTTACTGCCCATGTAAGCTATAGGTGGGATTTAAATCCCGATGACAATAATGATGAAGACCAAAAGTCATTTGTTATTCCGTCTGTTGTATTGTATAAACAATCAACAGCACAGTCATATAGCTTTGGTTTTCAGTATAAGCATGGTAGCGTAAATGCTGGCTTATGGTACCGTGGAGGTGGCCAGGATGGCCCAAATGCAATTGTGATTTCGCTCATATTTGATTTATATATCAATAGAGACGGAGGCGAAAGACTTCGGTTGGGCGTTAGTCATGATGTTCCGGTTACGGGCCTTAACTATAGCAATACGAGCGGTACAAG
>Ga0302185_10001321_pt1 | contig 17618 bp, 16 predicted proteins | sample II_Bog_E1_1_FD_200231 | JGI IMG/M metagenome (GOLD analysis project Ga0302185, IMG submission 200231) | Peat permafrost microbial communities from Stordalen Mire near Abisko, Sweden - II_Bog_E1_2 | ecosystem: Environmental > Terrestrial > Soil > Wetlands > Peat | place: Sweden: Abisko... | reverse complement strand
TTTCACACCTCGGCTCGAGGACGACGGTTTTGTTGCGCGGATGTATATTGGACTTACTAGCCTCTAAGATGGCGCTGTAATCGTACTATATTTTGGTCTTTACCAGTTTGAGGTTTGAATCTCGTAGAAACATTTGCAATTTATTGCTAGTTTCGAGATTCTTATTGCTGGTGTTGGCTTTACTCTTGCTTTTAAAGTCTAAGCTCTTTTTCTTGCGTAGTTATGGTTCTTCCTGAAACTGATATTCTTCCCTTGTAAATCTGATTTTGAGATTTCCTGCGCTGGTTGAGTGTATGAGATTGAGAGTTGTAGCTTTGTCCTTACCTTTATCCTTGGGATGCATCTCGTTGACTAACTTATTGAACTCATTCAGACATTTGTCTTTTTATCGCTGTTTCTTCTCCTTGATGTAGCACTACAGACCGTCAACTGAAGTTTCAATTTACTCTACATACCTCCAAATTTACTTTTCATTAGAGCTCTCTATTAATGCTTGGCCATATTTCTCAATAGTTACAACACGCTAGCCACCCCTTCCGACGACCTGCTCTCGTCTTGCCTAAACTATTTGTAAATTTCTTGAAGTTCCTTCATTAATTTAGGAACTTCCTTCAACTCACCGTTGAGAAAATGATTATCGACTGTTTTTTTAAAGACTTCATCCAAACTGGTTTCTAATCCTCTTTTTTCTGTCTTCTAACTGAAGCCATAAGTACTTTTTCACCCAGCCAGTTGAGTTAATTCCACTGACCAGTTCTCTTGAGTCCTGAAACTTCGATTTTATTTTTGTAGTATTTACGGGGGTCTTCGCGAGAAAGAGCTTTCTTAAGGTTATTCATCAAATTATAACTGGGCAAGATTAAGGAGAAGCAAAGCAATATGATCAAATAAATCATAGATCATACAAATCTGAATTATATTTGCATTTATTTTCATCTTTAAATAAATTCTGTATTTTTTGCCCTACTCTTAGTTTCAAAGATTTTGAATTCAGTAATCATTTTCTTGCCTTACTTGAAACAAATAATTTTAAACTATGATAATCTCATATAGGATTTATTTGATTCCTGCCAGCAGTTGCAAAGGTTGCACATTTTTTTTTTTTTTCATAACGTTATGATAGAGCAGAAAAGCAGAGCGTAGATTCGCGGCGAGGCAGGTGTCGGGTCTGGAAAATTAGAAGGCAAATACTATCTAATGGAGCAATAGCCAGATTGCTTGCAAAGTATATTTTGCTGCTTCTGTGAGGGATCAAACGAGTATGCTATCTCGGAGGCAGATCCTAATTTTAATGTAGCAAGCAAAAAGGGCTACATTAAGGAAACATCCGATTGTGTTTCTCGAGCTATTTGTGTTTGCAATCGACCCTTTGAAGCCAAATTACGGTTATTCAATCAGGATGTTGCCGTTGCACAACGCAACTGTAGGTACATTTTTAATAAGAAAGATGTTGTCTTGAGTATATGCCTTGCTTAGAGAATGAAGTGACAGTAACCAACTCTAGTGGAAGACTTTTGGGCGTGCTGCGAGTGGGATGCTGGTGTGTAGCTGGTAGCTACTTTTCTTGTGCTGATGCTTCAATCCAAATATTAGGCTAGGGTGGAGAGAGGTTATACACAATATAGGGCAACTATTGTCAAAAGAGTATCTTCTTTCCTTGTTTTCGATGTTGCTATTGTCCTACTATCGAGTATACAATTTTTGATAACTTGAATCTTAAGGTTGGCAAGATAAACAATCTGCACAACGGATGTTTCCAAGAATGCTTCTCAAGAACTGACAAATTCGGAATATAGTTTCCTTCTAAGGCCTAGCAGGATCATAAGATACTTTTAACGTTCGCAGTCATGTATTTGGACTACTTACGGTACGAAACACCTATATTTTGTCTAGGAATTCGGTGATGGTTATTTTTTAGGTCTATGATATCATCCTAACCATGATCAATCGAACTTTATCCACAAAAAATATAAAATTTAAGTTAATTTAGTACCATCTTTGCAAAGGATAAAAGAAGCACATTTTTGTTGTACGAGAAGTCAATTTTGTTTTGCAAGATAGTATAATATCCATATTCTTTTAATGCATTAACAACTATAATATATTTTATGAAATATCTATTAATCCTACTTGCTGTTGCCCAAATCATTTTGGTCATTGCTCAAGCACCTCCAGTTTTCCCACCACAGTTTAGCTTGGACTTCTCTTAAACTGCTAAACTAATCACTCAAGGCACAACTAAAGGTTCCATTTACTACGATCAGCCCCATAACAGATAAGTGGTAACTCGATAGAATGGACGTTATGACCGCTACTGTGGCAGTGTCTTCAAGCTACAAGATGCACCATGCAATCACATCATAGTTGAGAGTATCATTTCTATCATTTAGACAAACGCTTCCTTGACTTCCCCAGCAAAAAATATTGTTGTTTTTGCTGTGATAGCTCTCACGGATGTGGTATTCTTGCTCCAGATTGGTTGGTTAAAGGTGGAGCTACCTATCAAGGCACTGAACAAATTGATAGCAGCGGGCCCTATTCGAAATGGGAAATAAAAGGCTTACAGGAGAATTTTTACTATAATAAAAACGACACTCAACAAACCCCAAGAAGACTGTATCAAGTAAGTGATGATTTGATGGACTTCACTCGATATCAAGTCGGTCCTGTTGATTAGAGCCATTTCGCCCTTCCGAGCTACTGCACTGATAAGTGTGGCTTGCTAACAATATGCGCTGGACTTCGAGGATAAACTGCTACAAAATGATGAATAGGCATATCTCATAATTGAGCCATTTTGTTGATTGATTAAATCTTTATTTGGAGGGTTTGGATATGTTCCATAAGGACATATTTATTATGATATACGAAGCCCAAGTGACTTTTCACTCCCTTAAGCCGCTTATATTCGTGCCTGGGTAGGGAGGGATTCTTTAAAATACCGAATACAAAATGCTGGTTGCTCCTGATAGAGACAAAGTAGTGTTCATGACTCCTCCAGCCACTCCAGTTTGCAGAATATATCTTGGACCTTGCAAACTCACAATTGTATAACCAACTATTTGCAAACTGGAGCACTATCGCCAAAAATAAGGCAATAAAGAACCGTAACTTGTCGTAGCCACTCTCAAGACAACTGAGCCTTGTGTTCAAGATTTAAAATAGCTGTGTCCACCCCGCAAGCATAAAAGCTGTCTTTCCTTTACGCCGAGCTCAATGCGCCATATTTCTATACTTTCTGGTGAGTCACCCACACAAAAATACAGAGGTTTTATAAATCTAATTGCCATCATGTTTATAGTGCTAAATCTACGAAATTTAGTAGACAATTTCTTTAGATATGGAGCTAGATTTACTCATCAACCACTGGAGTTTGTGACAGTGCAAGCCATGTGTGGATTTTTGTCTCTATTTGTTTTTGTTGAACTTGCATACAGATTGGAAAGGATACGATTTCACAGAATACTTTCAAGCAGTACAGTCGTAAATTCATCCTTATTTAGAGAATCCTGCTGAAAGTAATTCAAGTGACTCTTCTACTGTATGTAGGGCTTTACTGCCGGAGCTACCTGAAAGGGTATCCCTTGTCAGCCATCACCTTTACGACTACGGGTCTTGTGCTTTTTCTAAAGTTAATCAGCTACATGCAAGTTAATACTTAAATTTTACATCTGTTAGATCGCAGTGCTTCCCTAGAGGGGGCAGAGTTCAACGAATTCGTGTTTGCAAATCATGAGATTATTCCATAAAACCTCGAAATAATTATAAAAAACAGAAGAAACTGGTAGCCTCTTCTCTCTAGAAAACAGCTTGGATACTTTTTAATTGCTCCAACTCTTTGCTATCAGCTTACTTATCCTAGTTCTCCTCCCCCAAGAAAAATTTGGCTTGCTAAAAGAATCTTTGAACTGATATTAATTGGAGGCTTACAGTTGGTTCTGTGGGTCCAGTATATTGAACCAGAACTATCCTAATGGTTTTCTATGACTGAATAGAACCGTAACTCGTGGCTGGAAGTCTTTAATAGACTGCTTCGGTTGTCAATCCCGAATACCATCGGATGGATAATGGGTTTCTATTGGGTATTTCACCTTTTTCTAAATGTTATATCTGAAGTAATCAGATTTGGAGATAGAAACTTCTATCTAGACTGGTGGAATTGCCGTAACCTAGAGGAGTATTGGAGAACATGGAATCTACCTGTGCACTTCTTCTTTATTCGTCACTGCTACACCCCTCTTCTCAAAAAGGGTTGGTCCAAACTGGGCGCTAACTTTCTTGTCTTCGTGCTCTCAGCAATCGCTCATTAATATCTAATATGCGTGCCACTAGGTGTGGTGAGTTATTATGCGTTCCTTGCTATGCTGATGCAAGCTCCTGCTATTTACATATAGAAGTTATTATCAAAAACATTAAACTTGCAAAATAGTGAGCTTGGCAATGTGTCTTTTTGGCTGTTTTTCTGTTTCCTAGGACAGCCTATCTGCCTGTTTATTTACTACGAACTTTACATGACGAGTAGTCATCTTCAGTGATATGCTTCAACTATATAAATGCTTTATCATAGATATTTATTTATCTATCACGGGGTTTCATCCATTTTACAGACATAAAACTTTGATTAAGTGATGCTACTCGGCGATAGCATTACTATTTATCCGTGTTTGGTGCAGCTTACTTCAGTAATCAATTCACTTGCCAATTTTCTTTGCTTGATAGATCGAGTGGTTGTCGTATACTTGGTTGGATTGCACTCTCCGATTCGTTCAACTCCCACATATATAAAGCTTCCAGTTTCTTCGTTAACTGCACATGAGAGCGGACATTGACTCCATTGCATTTTCAGTGTGATCTTGGCCTTGAGAACATAGGAAATGTTATGCAAAGCCACTTATTTAATCTCCAAGACGATGAGTTGTTTTGATAGGCATGCATAGGCTAATTTTAAAGCTGCCGAGAAGCAGAAGATGTCTGTTTCTTCACTTAACACTTAATCCTATAAATAGTATTATTGACATTGATTCAAATATTCTTTAAAAAAATCTCCGTATTTCCAATTAGGCACTTCGTTGAGTTTAAATATATAGGGCAGCTTTTTGGAAGAGCTTGGCACTAGAATTAATGAATTTTATTCTTTTGTGCGAGAGTAGCTAATTACCAATTTGACCATTGCCAACTAGATAGGGTAAGTCATTTGTTTCGTGATTTCACCATTTTTTACGAACAATAGAGTTTGGTTTGAACAGATAACTACAAATTAACTGTTAGTAATATGCAGAAGTTTCAGTGGCTCAGCTGGCCATTTACAATACATCTTCTTGGGAGAGGCTTTAGCCTTGATCTAGTCCAGATACCACATAAAAATACCCTCTTTGCACAGTAGATACACATCTTGATTGTTTCCTGCCATGAGGTCAATAGGATTCTCAGTGGGAATAGCCGTCTGATTTTCGAATGTCTCCACTTGCTGATGTCGAAACAACCTGAGCGAGAGAGTGTGCTTGGTGGTGAGAGTGAGGAGGTAGTCAGAGTCTTCTACACGCAGGAAGAGATGCAGTTTTATAGCGGGCAATTTTCTGCTACGTATGTTCTCAGTTTTTTCGTTAGCTTTCATGCTTTAATATGAAGTAGGCAATATTTTGTCGATATTAATATGACTCCAATTTTGAACGATTTGAGTTGGGAAATAAAAATATGGGAAGTTTATTTATTGACTAATTATTTGGAATTGTATTGCATTTTAACTTTCTATTTTATAAAATCAAGATCTAATATACAGTCGTCAGAATTTATAATTTTAAATGAGCTAAACCAAACCACAACCATTAATATGAATGCAGCAAGGCTATAAAAATCAGAAACAATCAATAACAATTGTTCCTTCTTGTAGAAATGTTTTATTATTTTAGTAAATATATTTGAATTCGATATCCATGAAAAAGAACAATTTAAAATCAGTGTTATTGCAATTCTGCCACACATGATTTGATTCCAAGGAAACATGTTCTTTTTAGTATAGATTGATGTTGCATCATTGTTATATTTGTTCATAAATATTGAATGTGTCCTGCAGATAAGCTTGCCTCTTTATTTTAAATAAAAATTTCAACTCAAAGTCCAGCCAAAATGTATCCTTTTACCAATGAAAGCTATGGATAAATGGGTCATTTTGTTGAATAATTGTGGTTTTGAGTACTCCAAGGAAAGAAGTAGCATAGAACCCCATTTATTAGTGGATTATTTATAAATCGCAATATAATTAAATTTTGGCAATGGTCGATAAAAAGATAAAAATTAGGCACAAAAAACGATATTCCAAAATTTCGATGGAGGTAAACTGTATCTTTTGTAGAAACGTCAAATATTAGTACAAATGGTGCTAGAAGATGGTATAACTTTGACAAAGGCTGCTAAAAAGCTCAATATCAAGAGACCAACCGCTAAAGTCATTCTCAAGAGGTTTAAGCTGCAAGGCACCTTCTTCAATAAGAGAGTTCTGCCCATTAAAACCCGTTCGTCCATCTAGGATCACGACAATCGCCCCCTTTAAGACACTCCAGTTTAAAATGTTTCGATCGAGGAAGAGAGACCTGTTGAGGAGGCAGCCTTGGAAGCAAACTCTAATAATAGAGCAGGCTAAAATGAACAGAATGAAGATGTCGGACAGGTTGGCTGCATATTATATGTGTGGCCTTTTCAGCAGTATCATTCTTTTTCATGATCTTTCATATATTTTTAGGACTAGATCAAATAGAGAAATAAAAATAAAAAACAGAATTCTGCACATACCAATCAGAATAAAAGTCTTGTTAGAAAAAAGAACAAGCGGAGTTTGTCTATTAACAAACAGTCCCACTTCATTATAGATCACCTTGTGATATCAGAGCTTTATCCAAAGACGCAGGAAGTCTATCTAAAAAGCAAAGGATACTCACCATCCTTCTTTAAAGTTGGACTGAAGCAAACAATCGAATATTCTGGAATATCATGATATTGATGATGACCTTTAAAATTATTTTTTAAAGGAGATCGCCCCAATTAATTATCAAAGAATTCTGATTTAAAAAAAATTGGAAGGTGATTGTGCACTTGATCAAAATGTAAAATATTGTAAAAATGTCAACTTTGAATTGAAATTATCAAATCTAAGAAAGTCATAACTTTCCTATCAGCAAAATCACCATCAATTTCAAACTACTGTCAGTGTTCACTCATTATTTCAGCAAATTGCAAAAATTTCACATGCTGCATAATGTTGTAATTTTTAAAGATATTAAAATCACCTAAATTCAAATTATTTTGAAGGATGTTCTTCAAATTTTAGGAGGATGGATATTCAAAAAAGACCACCAATCAAGAATAAAAAGTGGTCTTTGGAGTTTATTTAATAGAATTCCTCCTCAATATTTAAACAATGAATTTATAAGGGAAGATAATTAAAATAAAATATGTTCATTGCATGCCAGATCAATTCAAATAGGCAACTCAGTTCTAAACCAGCCCACACCTATTTTGCCAAATTATTTAAATGCCTTAGTAATTTTGAAAGGCAGATCAGCACCAAAACTCATATATATTTACTGTTATCATTTTAATCTCATTTTTTGTCACCATATGTATCGTATCAAAGTAAAATATCATCAGTTTTCTGTTCAATAAATTATTACCATTTTGAACTTCAATCGTGCAAAATACGAACTATTTAGCCTTAAAAACACGATAGCGGTAATGATACTAATTTTGGAGTATTAAAATGCATTTTTTCTTATTTGTTTTAAAAATAATTCATATTTGTCATTTACAAAATCAAAGCAATATTTTTTTCCATCGTAAAATCAGAGATTTTATCAGGAAAATTGATATTTTGACTTGCATGGAGGTGAGAAGTATTCTTCTAAGCCTATGGTGAAAAATACCGGAATTAAACGAGTTTACCAAAGATCACCAATAAAGAAAATATTTCCGAACCAATTATAAAAAATAGGAAGATGGAAACGATTATACGGGGAAGACCACAGAAGGGTCTGATACTTCTAGAACTTCATTGTTTATTGTTTAATGCTTAATTAATTATCAATGACCCTTCAATAAAAAATAATAACTATCTTTTTGTTTTAAAAAATAGATTTAGCAAATCAGATCTGTAGACAGATCAAAATCGGCATTGTTTCGTTCACCAATGACTGTTTTGAGTTCCATTTGAGTTTTAAAATTCTGGTCCGTCACTCAAAAGCTATGAATGGTTGACTTTGAGACTTCTTACGGAAGATTCATATCGCATAGGCGTTGATGAATTGAAAGTAGCATGGAAATTAACCGAAAATATAGAATAATCCCAAATTAATATAATTATAATTATCAATTTAGATGCCCCGATAAGGTCACCTCTCAATGCCCAAACGCAAATATGCAAAGATATCAACCAAGGTACATGCTTCCTGACCTAGAAACGTTAAAATTTAATAGAGTCAGTTCTCAATAAAGGCTGCAGTCTCACAAAAACAGCCAAAAAACTTAACCTCAAACTATCAACAGCCAAGCTCATTTTAAGGAAATTCAAACAAACGGGAGAGTTCCACATCAAAAGAGTCAGAAGGTCAACCGTGAGAACTCCTGCTGCTGAAGATCATGAGGAATTGGTGAATTCCAGAGAAAACAACACACCCTAAAAAGAAATGCGATAATTCCAATTTGTTCCTGATCTGCCAATGGTTAATTACGATTTCATCAACTGTTTCTGGCCTTATTCCTACTGTTCCTATTATCCATCGTTGATTGGGAATTACTCGCAGTTGATATGATTTTTATTTAATTTTGAAGTGCGAAATATAGAAGAACTTAACTGAAAAAATATTCAAAAAATCAGGTGAAGTCTAAGGCCCCGCTTCGACCATATAAATGGATTTCCAAACCAGAACGGGGTTGATGATCCAGATTTAACTATAGTATGATGCCTGTAGCTTATAGCATAATGAGGTATTTAATATTGATTTAATAATCACAAATTTATTTATTATTTTAGCAGCGGAATTACCACCAAAATTAATTAAACCGTCATCGTAGTCCTGCTGGCAAACGATTAATTTTGCTGTTCTTGTTCATGAAATCATACCCAAAATTTATCCTATTGATTTATGCATACAAATGCTTAGAACTATAAATATAATAGTAAAATAGTCTAATGAATCAAATCTCTCGGAGTTATCACTTAGCGGGATTGAGTTCAGTTCAACGCAACGCATCCACAGTTAACGAAAATATCAAATACGTCATCATTGATAGTCAAAGGGAATCATAGCAATTCATACAGAATGATCACAATGACAGTCCGAACAGTATTCAATCCATTTCTTTAACCAAAAACTATCCAGCCAAAACACAAAATTATAATTTGACAAAAACCGCAATTTTAAGTCTAAGTAATCTAATTTCGCGGCAAGGTTCCGTTTTACAAGAGAAACCTATTGACAAGGAAATTGCATAAAGTCAAAGGGAGGTAGAGTAATTGGAGAAAGAGTGTAAGCTACTCGAGAAAATCATCAATGATATGGCAGAGGAACAGGCCAGGTTAATAGTAGAAATTAGAATTAAAGATAGGAGAATTAATGCAATTAGAGAAAAATAGAACGATGATAGCAATGGAAGAAAAATAGTATAGTGTCCAGTTCATCGCATGGATGTTAGTAATTGGAATATATCCTCATCACAAACTCCAAATATTCTTCTCTCGAGACCGAAATAAAATAAATCAGTTGATATCAATAATTTAAAAACAGAAACATTGATGATAAAATCATCCCAAACCAAATAAAGTGAGACTGTAAGTTCAATCAAGAAAAGGAAGAGAAAGGAAAAACATTTATCAAAGTCTAAATCAAAGTGTGGACTAAATCACAAAGAAAGGTGAATAATTGATATTTTGTTTGGTCTTATTGACTATTGCGATGACCGCATAATGATCAGTTATTGAACACTATCAAGACCATTGTCATGTTATCGCAGCCCAGTCCCGTTGTCGTATCAGTTGCAATAAGTTTATCAAGTAAATCTTCCACAATCTTTTTATGTTACTTTCCCTTTTTAAAATCGTCATTCACGAGATCTATAATGCCTTGGTTGTTATCCACATACTTTTCCCAAATGCCATCGCACCCCAGTAAAATGTATTCATCATTCTGACTTCGATCAAATGACTTAACGTCTGGCTTGCAAGTGATCATCTGCTCTGCCCAAGATAATGAACTGGTCTGTTTATAATCAAAATCAGCAAAAGATCGGCTTAGATTGAGACCACCATTGACCCTACCCATAGATATTGTGCCTCCAGCTTTACGTATGCGCGCTTATTCTTCCGGACTCTCAGGTTTATGATCGAATGATAAAGGGATAGCTTTACCCTGTCTTGATAAGACAGAGCGCGAGTCTCCTGCATTGGCCACAACAATTTTGGTGTCAGTGATAAGTATAACATTGGCTGTACAACCAACACTTCCTCCAATGAATTCTTTCTCAACATTTGAAAGAGAGTGTTCTCCATACCTAATCTTGTATAGTTCCCGCTGAGCATCTTCTGTTTGAATTAGTTAGTCTATGCGTTTAAATGCCTCCTCTAAAGCTTGAACATAATTTTTGTTTTGATAAGATTTGATGGCCTGGAGTTCTGAAGCAAAAATTTTAGCAACATATTTGCTGATCTAATGCCCTGAATATTTAACGTAGTACCTCCATGGCCGTCAAAAACAGCGAAGAGAGAATTGCCGTCTGTCATGTTGATGATGTGAATGGCTGCATCCTCCATGGTCTTCCTCCAGCCTGCATGTTTGTACCTTTACCCTGCATCTCTGCACAGACATAGTCCATGCGCGTGCCCTTTTCATGTATGGTATGTTTTTCTTTGTTTGGCTCTGAAAGGTAAACTCCCATTTATTACTTATTGCAAACGACGAATCCATCATCAAATAAAGGCTGCACTCACAGAGGCCAAAAATTACCAGACAAGAATAAATAATCAATCATCTCAAGTTTGCACTATAAGATTTACGTCAATTTAGAAAACAATTTATTTGTGAGGCCTGCTGTATAATCAATGGAATAAATACAAACTCTTATATCAGGCTGGATTTTTGACTCTAAGGGCAATATTAAACAACTTAAAAATGAGGCAGATCGACCACGAGCTAAGGAAATTTATACACGTGCCCGTGAGGCCTTGCGATACACTCATTCAGTGATTACAGATTCTCCTTTCAAGCGTTTGAGCTGTACTGTCCCCTTAATATAGTTATAAATGGAAAGCAAGAGTGGACTATCACTGTAACTAACGACGAAGAGGTTATAGTGATGCATAAAGACGAGGCACTTGCGTGATGTATGATCTTAAATAATGTGGGATGTGTAATAATAACCATCAAAGGAATATTTACAAATATAATCAATCCCTCTCATTTAGCATCCTTCTCATCTTTGTGGGGTTTGACGCCTTCATCCTTCATTTGCTTAAACAAAATCTTTTTCACTTCAAAAGCCAGTTCTTTGAACAAAGTAGTGAGAACATGCTGGAAGTGCACTATGTTATCAGTGTCTGCTTCATTGAAGTCTACCCAAATCTCAATTCGGAAGCTCACCTCGTTCGGATTTTTTGAGGAAATAAATCGAAATCCATTGACATGCTCACTCCCCTCAAAGGCAGCCCCTATTAAAAAGAAGGTAATCCGTTCATATAGTTCCTTCTTGTTGGGTTGGTTCTTTGGGACCTGAAAAATAAAGCGACCGCCCTTTTGATTTTAAGGATCCTACCATTTTGGCTCGATTCCTGATGTGAAATATTCAATTGAGTTAATCTTTTTAAGGGTGCCGTTAATCTAGTAACTATATGGGAATAGTGGTACCCTCTTTGTTTATTGCCTTCGGCTAAGAAGTAGTTGGAGAGGGAAGCAATGGGGGAATGCACCCAAAAGTAGGCAAGGTCCGAGGGTGACTTAAGTGTAGTGATAAGGTGCACGTTGCCTTCGTATGATTCACCGTGATAGATGAACCAGATCCCCCATTGTTTGGCCAGCAGGTTATTTAGCATTAATAATATAAGTTGAAACTTTCCCTTTCAATTCAAATACTACCAAACATAATTCAACCTTCCATTTATCAATCAACATTATCAATGTTATCATTTTTCATCCTTTAGTATCAAAATAAATAAATAGGATATGATATCAAAAATTTTATCGTCTCATGGCCTTCTATATCCAGCAGTTAAGTTCTCTGAAATAAAATTCTGTCGATTCACTGGCTATCAAGCTGGATTATTTTTTGGCCATTGAAAATAAAATTTCACGGCTAGTAATGATGTCCCTTTTTTTATTAAGATTTGTTTTCAGAACCGAAAAAATTGACTACAAAGGATTTAACTGGGGAGAATTCGGAGGAAGGAACATTCTCTTGATTTTGTGGTATTCTAAAGTTGATTTTATGATGTTATTGCTGGGTTGGAGTGAGTATGTATCATAATGAATCTTGTTGATATCAGTTAATAAGACAAACTGGCGATTATAAGTTGGATTGATTCTCACGAATTCCTTTTGAATTTTGTCTAAAGCTTCACAAAAGTTTTATTTAGTGTAAAAGCCATATTTGATTTGGTGGATATACACATGTTTACTACTGGCTGCAATCATCAAGGAAACATAATCATCTTCCTTTTATAAATTTCGCTTTTATGTGGTGGAAGCAACATAGTAATCAGGGTTGTTTCGAAATAAATTGAGAGAAATTGCAACTTCATCAATATGAATAAGCTCTATCTTTTAATTCAGGTAGGGTTGAATTAAGTAAGCGTATTTCTATCGAATATCAATGTACTTACTTTGATTTTTCTCTATTGGGTAGGGCTTCAGATTATTGAAGGAGTAGCCCATATCTGCCAAATGCCTGGATACCACACTTCTAGAAAGCACGATTCCAAAGTTAATGTAAATAAATTTAGATATTTACACTGCAGTGAAGAAAGTATCTTTTTTGAGAGCTTCTTCAATCAGATACTCAATCTGAAAGGATTTTCTATACTTCCTTTTTTTGATATGAGCCTATGCTCTTACTCCAGCCTTTACTTTGTTGGACTCTTGAAACTACTTATATTTGTGGATAATGGTTGAATATCCCAAATTTACTGATTGACTTATTTATCTTAAGTTTAATTTTGGGGTTTGACTCAGTTCCTTTGAATTTTGGTATTCTTAAAACAGCAAATTTAGAGTATCAACTTTGTCCTTCGTGATGGTTATTCTTGCTTTTCTTTCTCCATTAGTTTTGCGCTGATAGGGCTATTTTTTGTTTTTAGAAGGCACCTACTGGATATCTTCACGCTAAAAAATGAATTCTTCTTTTTCCAGTTCTGAGGCGAATGAATCATCGGCAAATATTTTTATTTATGAGGTGTCCAAATGGGGCACGCGAATAGATTAGTGAATTAGGTTGATGGTTTTCATAAATTATGATTATTAGTTAAAATACTTTTTTGTTGAGGTATTTCTACTTTTGATTACATTTTTATCAAGATGTTTTTTACTTTGATAGTTAATCAACGCTATTGCTCATGGGAAATCCATTAAATATTTTGTAGTCTTGAAAAATAACAAATTAAATAATATCACTAGAGGATAGTAAAGGCATCCATTAAATAAGATATGAAGTTATCATATGTCAAAGCATCTTACAAAGTTCAATAGGCAACTCCCAAATTGGTATTTTACGCACTCTAACTCCTTTTTCCTGAAATTATTTCGTCTTGTAAAGTTTTACCATCCATTCAACCAGCACAAATTTCTATTTCACCTTCGGAATTTTATAAATATCCAAGGCTGCATTAATATCCTAAAGGGGAGACATGGATATTTTTTATTTAATAAGTTATTTTTACCAAGTTTAAAGTATCAGATTAAGGCATGCTATGAGGTTTTAGTTATGATAATTACGCACCTTGTTTCTCACCATGCGAATAATTTCACATATAACAGACTTTACTTTCAGACAGATTCTCTTTTTGTTTTCCTGACCTGCTTATCTTAATTTGCTATCCAGCCTGTAAAAATCTAAATACGCCAGCATCATTATTAAATAGTATTATCCAAAGTTGTCCCTTTCATAGAGATATCCGAATAGTCCAATTTTAACAATATTTTCCATTTCAATAACAGTTGCGTTTGAAAAATAAGTAGAGAGCAGATAAGGGGCCTCTCTTCGATCAGTGACATCTACAACTATCATTTCAGAGAGGAGCAAGTGCAAAAATGATAGAATATTTTTAGATTTTCTTCCAGAAGGTTGCAAATCCACTCTCATTTAATCGGAGGCTATCACCTTTTATATATCGTTTGGATTAGATTTTATTTTTATCAATGAGCTTTCGTCAAAAGGAAGTGTGTTCTCTAACATGTAGAATAGATGGATGCCTAACGACCATATATCAGTTTTACAAGTATATTTCCCACTAAGAAATTCAGGTGAACGACCTAATCGATTTCCAACATTGTTAGTTAAGCATCGCCCGTTTTCATAGATTCGAGAAAGCCCTAAATCTGCTAATTTAAAAACTCCTTCTTTGACAAGAATATTTTCAGATTTTATATCTCGATGGATTATACGCATCTCCTATAAAACTTTCAATGCCTTCAGAATGTCGAAGCTCATTACTGTTAAAAAATTATAGCGATCTCTGTAGCTGAGTAACTTTTGAATATTAACTTCGCAGTTGGATTCGCAAAGCTAAAATAACAGGTTTATTGAAGTAGGGCAAACCCAATAATCTTATAGAATCGGAAAATTGGGAGAACATATTTTGGTCGACAACTTCAAGTTGGACTCGATTTAAAACTGAGCTCTATTTTGGTCATGCTGTGAGAGAAGATTAGTGGATATTACTTTCAAAGCATATCTAGTTTGTTGAGAAGGGAGTTCAACTTAATAGACCTGACCTTGGCAGCCCACTCCTATCTTCTGGATAACGATAATATTTTTGGCATGTTGTGCGTCAATCTATTCTTCCATCTCGGTTTAGGATTATAGTCATCTATGGTATTATTTAAGATATATTATAAAAGAAGTCTTACAGATATCAAGAATCATTAAATCACCATTTTCAAATTCAAGGATAGCAAATTATATTTTTACAGTTCATAGGAAATTCCTTTTGATAATAAGCCTATTTAATGAGTCTTTTCATTAATTTATCGACCTAGGGCGATCAATTTTTACAAACAAGGAGTATTCTAGTCTTTGAGTTCTTATCTCCATTGTCCTAGCACCATAATAAGTCCTTCATCAATTCTGTTTACGAGTAATTCGGGTGATATTTTGATTGTATACTCCATCCAGTAATCGATAAGTTGTTCTTTTTCGAAGATGTCATTATCAGCATGCATTGATCTCATTACTGCCATATTTAATTCCTATAAAAACAGATCTTGCTTAGCTGCTTCTGTCAGCAGTTTGTAAGCCAATTTTTTTATTGGCCCGTCACTTTTCAAGATACCAGATTTAATAGTGAAAATTAATTTGTTTCGAAGCTCTCCCTCTCCTAATATATCTCGAATTCCTTGCTTTGTCTTTGCAACAAGTTCATTCAATAGCAAGTATGCCATCATGCAGCAAGAATCTCCTCTCATAGCGGCATTGAAGATTGCCAGAATAGCCTTTTAATCACGCATAAGTAATGATGAATGCATGTTACTTGCTGTTATTTTATATAAAATAGAGAGAGCACTGTTCACTGCTTTCTAGCTGCGAATTGGAGTGATTGTTCGGATCGTATGTTCCAGCAACTGCAAAGTGCAATATTACTTTTCAGTTAACACTTCGATAAACCATAGCCAAAACGGATGATACCCAGGCTAAAGTCGAAATTAATCAAGCAATGAAATACTTACGACTCCATCAATGACTAAGTTGCCCAGATGAGCCACAGCTTTATGAAATTGAAGGTTGGCATAGCGAATCAGCATGCCCAACTCACTCTTAGAAATTCTTTCAGTGGTTGAACTTATCAGATGATGAAGTTCTTCAGAGTTTATTTGGATGATGGCTTGACTGCGTGCTCTCTTCATGATATGTTAGCGTTCCTTATTTCGAATGTCACGCATCAATCCATTACGCTTTTCGTTGAGTTGCATACCTGCTTTATGCTTTGAAATTAATTTAAATAAAATAGCAAAAAGCCATACATTTGTAGATAATTTTGCAAAAATCAATGACTTGGCTCATAACAAATCAGTTTAAATTGGATTTATGTTATAGATGATATTGAGACCAATGTCATATGGTTTGCTTCCGAATGAAAAAGGACTCCAGCTTATTCAGTTATTAATCGTTGAAATCAGGGATGTAAACATTTATCTTAATGTAGAGGTTGCCTTTTTAGCTAGAATCATGGATTGGCATTCCTTCACCCTCAATCACCTTTACAAATCCAGGTTGTGTGATACTGCCCTATTCAATTAAGATGTCCCTCCCATCAAGGTGTTTGATCGTCTTTTTAAATCCTAAAATTGCCTTTGTTAAGGGTAGATTACTTATTCAAGGGAAATTGTTATCTCAGTTCTTAAATGCTCGTTTTAGCGACGAAGATAAGCATGCTCAATCTAAACTAGTTGAAAAACAATATCGCTCGGGGCTCCTTGCATTCTTTCATCACCCATATTGATATATCTAAGGTCTGAGTTACTTTGAGTTCCAGGAACTATTCTTAGAGTGAACTCTTCAACCCCCGGAATAATTTTCTGGGCATTACAAAGGTGGCATTTTCGGCCAATTATCTTTCCCCGACCCTGACATCTTGGGCAAACTTGCGTATACATGTTATAAAAGCCTCCTCCTAATTCTACTCGCCTTGTCACCTGGCCCTTGCCTTGACATTATTGGCAAGTAACCACATCATATGGATTTTCTGCTCCAGTGCCTTTGCAGTGAGGGCAAGCAACTTGTTTTTCAACCAGCACTTCAAGCTCTTTTCCCATATAAAAATCTTTTAACTCCAAGAAAACCTTGATTTTCAGTTATGGGCCCTTAAGTTGGTTAAAGTCGAACTGTTGGTAAACATTTGGATCATTCATCTTCTCAATGCCTACTCTGTCATATAAAAACTTTTTTTTTTAATCAAATAGGGTTTCGTAGGCTTAATAGGGCATATGATACCGACATTGATCTTTTGAAAGCGTTCTCTCGACCCTGGATTTCTATCAGGATGATATTTTCTTGATTGCTGTCTATATGCTTCCCGAATTTCGTCTTGACTAGCACTAACAGGAATATCTCAGTAAAGAAGAATATACCAAGAGCATCGTAGTAGGAGCGGTCGAGTATTTGCAAGGTAATTGCTAGAAAAGCCAAAAGTAAGATGATGATTTTCATACGTGGAATTAATTAATAAACAATATTACGATAACATCATAATTGAGATAATAGGCAGATAATTATAATATACAATTCTTAGTCTATCTTTAAAATCTTAATTCAAATATTTTTGTTAGAAAATAAGCTTGGTTCTTTAGCAATTCTTTTGTTGATAAACTTATCCTTTAAAATTAGAATAGTCCAAAACTCTTGTATTTCATTAAATTAATAATAATATT
>Ga0302185_10001313_pt1 | contig 17643 bp, 12 predicted proteins | sample II_Bog_E1_1_FD_200231 | JGI IMG/M metagenome (GOLD analysis project Ga0302185, IMG submission 200231) | Peat permafrost microbial communities from Stordalen Mire near Abisko, Sweden - II_Bog_E1_2 | ecosystem: Environmental > Terrestrial > Soil > Wetlands > Peat | place: Sweden: Abisko... | reverse complement strand
TATGCCCAAGTGCCACCGGTGCGCCGTTATATTTCCCGGTACTTACAGTTCTTCGTCAAGCTATTTCTCTCTATGCCTGTCACAGACACACAATGTGGCTTAAAAGGTTTTAAACGCAGCGTTGCCCCACTGTTTTTGAGGACAACGATAGACAGGTATTTGTTTGATCTTGAGTTTGTGCGTAATTGTTATAAGAGCAAGCAGTACCGTATACAACCCATCCCGGTTACGTTAAACGAAAATGTTCATTTCCGGAAAATGAATTTTCGTATCTTATTACCCGAAATGGTCAACTTTATTAAGTTGCTTTTTAAATAATGAATAAGCTGCAGCGCAATGTATGGTTTCTCATAGCTGTTGTAGTCGCTACAGCGGTTACTGTATATATGCTTTCATATATAGTAGTAGAGCCATGGCGCATCCTGCCTGATATTGGCGGCGACGGGGCGAAAAACAATTTCACTTACCTCTACCATTCATTGTATGGTCATGGATATTGGTTTGAAGGGATGAATTATCCTTATGGTGAGCACATTGTTTTCACAGACGGCCAACCGCTGCTGTCTGTTTTATTTACTCATTTTAAGAATGTTACCACCGGCGAGGCGTTAACTGTTGTGTGGCGGCTATTGGGCCTAAGCTATATTTTAGCAATCGTTTTTGTATATAGGATATTGACCTGGTTCAAAGTATCGCCATTACCGGCTATCATTTTTGCAGCAGCTATTATTATTTGTTCGCCACAGGTGCTTTGTTTAACAGGGCATTACGCCCTGGGTTATACATGCGTAATGCCCATGTTGTTTTATTGGACCATACGATATCATGACCCCAATAGCGATCGGGTCCGCTGGCGTTACTGTGTTTATATCTTTGTTATGGGTGTTGTTATGGCATTTTTGCACCCTTATTACATGGCCATGATGCTGGTTTGGGTTATAGGCTATAGTGCAGGCTATTTCATCTTTACAAAAGTACCTTTACAGAAAAAAATAAAGCACATTCTTCCGATCGTGTTGAGTACGGTTGCTGTTTTTCTGCTTGTTACCATTGTAATGAAAATTACTGACCCTGTCAAAGACCGCCCGCAAAGTCCATTTGCCGACAGGGAGATGTATACCACACTGCATGAAATCTTTACTTCTTACTATTCCCCGGCCTGGAGGCGCGCCATAGACATGGGTATTGTGCAGCGGGTGAGTGTAGGCGGTGAGGGGTTTACCTATGTCGGTTTTGTTACCGGAATTACAGTGCTTGTGTCCTTGATCATTTATGTTATGCGAAAGGTGAGAAAAAAAGGGCCGGACGTAGTAGCTGTTGATCATACATTTTCCCCCATTTGGTTATTTGTGGCTTTTATTGTTTTGATGTTAAGTATGGGTATCCCCTTCATATGGCACATGGAGTGGTTAATGGATTATATCTCTGTGTTTAAGCAGTTCAGGGCATTGGGGAGGTTTAGCTGGATATTTTATTATGTCATCACAATTTATAGTGCAGTGACTGTTTTCAGTTGGTTTAGCTCATTGGTAAGCCGGCAAAAGGTGTTTTATGGATATTCGGTTTTAGTATGTGCATTGTTCATTTGGGTGTATGAGGCAAGAGGCTATACAAGGTATACAAGGTTGCTGTCTCTCGATGCAGCATACCATTATGACGTTATGTTTTCTTCCAATCAAGTTGATTGGCAATCGTTTTTGAAAGAAAAACATTTTGCTGCCCACGATTTTCAGGCAATAATATTACTCCCGTTCTTTCATGTTGGTACTGAAAAGCTTTGGGTTGGCAATCCTGGTTGGCTCATCACACTTGGCACCCGGGCTGGTTTGCAGTTGCACTTGCCCTTAGTAGATGTCATGATGTCCCGGTCGTCTTGGTCGGTAGCACAGCGCCAGCTGAAGATAGTAGGCGGCCCATTTGCTGATAAACCAATGTTGCGGGACATAAAAAGTGACAAGCCTTTTCTGTTGTTCACTATCAATAAAGATTCACTCGCTTTCGACCAGGATTATCTCTTGCAATCTTCAGATTTTATTGGTGATTTTTCTGATGGCAAGGTATATGCCTGTTATCCCGGCCGCATAGCGGCAAATGATAAAAAGTATGCAGACAGCGTAGAGAGGATTTTGCCTTACATGACGAGTATCGACACATTTATTGCTGATGTCGGAACTTGTTATGTAAACCATTTTGACACCGGACTTGCTACTGAACACCTTTTTGGGAACGGCGCAATGCCATATACAAAACAAGGACAAAGCACCATAGCTATAATTCCTGTAAATGCTATGAACGATAGCATGGCTTATGAATTTTCGTGTTGGGCACTGGTGAGGCAAGAGGATTATAAATCGCCGGAGTTTTTATTGCAATTTTTAGACGCTGGTGGTAAAATGATCAGGCAAGTAAAAGTGGAGACCAATGAAAGTGTTGATAGTCATGGCATGTGGTTTAGGGCTTCTAAATACTTCAACATGCCGGTGGGTTGCCGTAGCATGCAATGCATACTAAATGATATGCACAATAATAGTTACATTGCAATAGATGAATTGTTGTTGCGACCGGCTGGCGCGATGGTTATTTCAAAAGCAGCCGATGGTAGTGTCATGGTCAATAATCATTTATTTAAGTACGTAAAATAGTGGCGATGGAAGGTATAAGTAAAGAAGAGGTGTATGGTTGGCTGTCAACGGTTACTGATCCCGAGGTGCCCGTGCTTACTATTCTTGACCTCGGTATTGTACGTGATGTGGAGATAAGTGGCGATTCAGTAAAAATATTGATTACACCTACTTACAGTGGTTGCCCGGCAATGGATGTAATATCCATTGGCATTCGTATGGCGTTGATGAGCAGGGGTATCGGCAAAGTAGATATAGAATTGAAATTAAGCCCTGCCTGGACTACCGACTGGATGACGGAAGAGGGTAAGCAAAAGTTAAAAGCATATGGCATAGCCCCGCCAAACCGGAAAGCTTTCCAGCCGCTGGGCCTTTTTGAAGAAGATAAAGTAAGTTGCCCACGCTGCGGATCTGAAGAAACAGAAATGGTGAGCCAATTTGGCCCCACATCATGCAAAGCACTTTTCAAGTGCCTCTCATGCAAAGAGCCCTTTGAGCATTTTAAATGTCACTAATTCTGGCAGCTATTTTTGCCGATCGTTTATGGTACAATTGTTTTTGTCGTACCGTAGGTTAGGCCATTGCCCATTTTAATTAGATACATGCCGCTGTGCAGGTGCAACCCACTTATGGCATAAGTTGCAATTCCGGCAGCGGAACTTATATCTTCCTCATAGGCTTTGTGGCCTACTGCATCATAAATGATCAGATGATAAATGCCGGCAGTCTCGGTTTTGTAAGACAATGTGATCTGAGAAGTAGTACTGTTGCCGATCACAGTTAGCGGCAAAGTGTTTTCTGTCGGTCCTGATACTGATAAAATGAAAGTAGTTGTCTGTATATTATCAAGATACCAGATGCTTCCGGTAGCGGTGGTGGACGTATACAAGAATGCCAGGTAAAGTGGCACCATAGATTTGTAAGGTGCTAGATTTGCCTGGTGCGTTACCCATCCTGATGAATCATCTTCCGTAAAAATAGGTGATACGGAATCGGTAAGATCATATACACCTGTCTGGAAGTTACTGTCTGTAGATGCTAGTATAGAAATTCTGCCTCCAAGGTAAATGCGAGATGTCTTGCTGTCAAAATTTAAATATACGTTGCCGGCGTACGACGATAAGTTTAATGCAGGTGAGACGAGGTAGGATGTGTCCAGGTTGTCGGCAGCAGGGCTGCCCCAAATTCCTGTACATTCGATGCCCGGTGTGCCCCACCTGCCATCTGTACTCGAACATTGCCATTGTCCCATCGGAGTAGTTCCTGATATAGGGTTATAATATGCCCAGTCGGTTGGGAAAGCCCCCGATCCTGAAGAACAGGACGTATTGAAATTTTCATTTAATGATGTGGCTTGTGCATTTGCCTCTGTAAAGTACAGGGCGAAAATCATAAAAAGTAGTATTGTTCTCATGGTAAATTATGCATCTAAGAGCCCAAATTGGCAAACATAAAAATAAGCTAATTACTTGATCATTAAAAATCATTCCAAGTGATATCCACTCTATATAGACTTAGACGGAATTTCTTAAATAAATGTTAGTAATTTAGAAAAAAATATTTCCCATTTACTAACATTTTATATCCCTGACTCGTCTATTAACCAAGAAGTGATAGATTATCGGGCCAATAGATGATGTAAATTTATATAATTGCCGCAAGTAATCAACATAAACAGTCAATTTACCAAATTGGACAGGGTAGAATCCGGCCATAACGAACTTACTATGCTGGTCAGGGATTGTATAGCACAAGTCCCTGCGGCACAGAAAAAGTTATATGACCAATATGCTCCCGCGGCTTACGGAATTATTAAAAGGTACATGTATAATGATGACGCTACAGCCCAGGAAATATTAAATGATTCTTTTTATAAAATATTGACAAAGCTGGATCAATATACTTTTCAAGGTGCTTTTGAAGGATGGATCAGGCGCATAGTTGTAAATACAGTAACGGACCATTTAAGGAAAAATATTAAAGATGGCCCTCAGTATAAAGAAGTTGAAGAGCAGGATGCGTATGTGAATAGTGAGTCGGTAGAGAAATTATCACACAAAGAGCTGCTCAGCATTATACAAACAATACCCGATGCGCAAAGAACTGTTTTCAACCTATATGTGTTTGAGAATTATTCGCACAAAGAAATTGCGGCATTGTTAAACCTGACAGAAAGTAATAGTCGCTGGTATCTTAATGATGCACGCAGAAGATTGAAAGAAAAAATAAACCCGTTACTGTAGTAATAAGAAAAAAGATGGAAAAGAATATGAAACATATTGATAACCTTTTCAAAGATGAGCTCGGATCTTATGCCGAGATTCCACCGCCACCGGCGTGGGACTCGCTTGAAAAAAGGCTGAACGAGCGCCGGCGGCGCAAGTTCCCCTATGGGTGGTTTTGGTACGTGGGTGTTGTATCGTGCATAGTACTGCTTGGTGCTTCCTTGTTGTGGAGGACGACATGGGGTGTGCCTGCAAATACCACAAATGCCGGACTATTGGCATCGAATGCTATTCCCGTATCTTCCAAACAAACCACCGAAAATGAGGTAAAGGATCATGATATGAATAGCAAGGAAAAAAACAACATTGATGTAGCCACAAATAATAAAAATCATTCAAACCAATCACCTAAGCATCATAACAATCAATCCTTGCCAACTGCTACCTCGAAAAATGGGGTAGCACATCACACATCAAAAAGCCATAACAACACAAACAAAAACAAGAATAATGATCAAATAAAAGCTACACAGAAAACTCCAACCAATGAAGATCTATATGCTGATGAGGATGATGACCAGTATACCGTAGGCTATAGCAGTAGCGCCAGGAAAAATAATACGCCAGCTGTAGAAACCGGGAAGGGAGCGGACTATGTAGTGCAGCAAAGAACTCACGATCATATTCTCGTAGCAGAAATGGCACCTACGCAACAGTCATCCGAAGCTGTGTATGGTAGTAATGTTTCAAATACGGCTTCAGATGAAAAGCTTGCTTTCCAATCCCGGAATTCAAAGATAGCTTTGCTGGCCAGCCGGGACAAGAGTATCGCTGTTCACCATGCTCAAAACAAGCCGCATAGACATAATGCTTCCTCGGCAAACAGATCGGCCACACTCGTTAGTGCCGGCGAAAAACCAATTGGAAATCAGCTTGCGGAAACGAAAGTTAGCAGTAATAAGAAACCTAAAACTAATAAGGAGCCATCTCCGAATGTTTTAGCTGCTTCATCCCCTTCTGTGAAAATAATCCACAATAAGAAAGCGCTTTCTCTTGCCTCCAGCAATAATAGAGACCAGGCGCAGGCGAAAACTTCTAAGACTCCGGAAAAGGAGAAGGGTGCTCTGGTTGCCCATTATAATAATAGGGATCAGGCGCAGAAGAAAACTTCTAAAACAGGTGTCAAAAAGAAGGCAGCCAGCAATGTGGCAATTGGCTATTCGGGTAAAGATAATGCGATCGCAGCTGTAGATAAGAGCACCGATAAAGGTGCCCCTACACTTACGGCAACAACCACAACTTCTGATTTGATTGCAAACGCCAACACCGCTAAGAAAGCGGCTGATACTAAAAAGCCGGGTAAAAAAATCACTGCTGCGGGTGACCCTAAAAAAACAACCGAAGTAACTGGCAAGGCAAGTGATATCTCTGTTACAAATGCAGCTGCCCCCCAGCCAGGAACAATAGCGGCTATAGATGCAAGCGATAAGAAGAATGCAAATGGCGAGAAGCCGGTAAGAAAAATCCGGAGGAGCTACGCATCTGCTGCAGATAAAAAGAATACCCCAACTCGTGCGTCTATATATCAAGCTGCAACTACATCAGCCGTTAAAACAAACAAAACAGCTACTGCTGCGGTAATGACTACTGATGTTAGTAATACTAAATCTGGTATAAAACAAGTGGCATCGAATGATAAGAAGCCACTAGATAAGGTCATCGCTAACGGAAAAGTAAATAAGCCAGTGAATACATCGATTGCCGCTACAAAAACAAAGGGTGGTAAGGAAAAAGTAAAACCAGCACCTGTTGTTGCAAGTAAGGCAACTGCTGAATCGGGCATAGTGAGAAAAGAACAAACAGAAAAAGCTAAAAAAGACACAGGGATGCAAAGGGCCTCTAAAAAGGCCGAAGCTATAAATATACCTGTTGCGAAAAATGACAGCAAGACTATTAAAAAAGCCGCTCATAAGAAGATTGCTGGCAATAATGGTAGCAATGCAAACCCGGCACCGCAAAAAGCGCCGGTGAACATTTTTAGCACTAGCTTTTCAAATCGTACTATTGCAGACGAGGCTGCGATGATTGATAACTTGCAAGTGAATAACTTTACTCCCGAGCAACTGCATGCTAGCAGTAGTAGTGAAGAAATACTGGCAGGAACATTTAAGCAACCTGATTTAAAGCCAGCGCAGACTGATAGTGCAGCAGTAAATCCAGGTGCAATGACGGACAGTAGTGCTAAACACAGAGCATTTGCAAAGCGTTTTGAAGTGGGGGTTAAGGGCGGTTATGAAACAGGGTTTGTGAGAAACTCTGCCAATAAATTTGTGGTATCTCCATATATACAGTATAACATAAACGACAAATTTGCATTACTAACGCAACCTGCAATAAAAGAATCGCAGCTGGGAAATGTAAATGTGGGTACTCCAAAATCTTATAGCAATACGTTATCAACAAGCCATTCAGGGGTTATAGATAGTGGCATCGTAATTATCTATGGCGGAGGCACAGTGACAATCCCAATGTGGTTGCGAGAATACAATTATACGCGGACGTATGATTCGATTGTGAAATCTTACAACCTTGCCCATACCTATACTGAGTTTGAATTACCATTGCTTTTGAAATATAAATTTTATAAACAACTCTCGGTATATGGAGGGGTGAACGTTGAGTATGATAAAATGCTGAGTGTAAACGAACATACCTACACATCGGGGCCACTTATTCAAAATAAGATAGGCGCTACCCTGAACCCTGTGGGCGCCCCTATATCTGCTTCTCCTGCTTATACATCTGTATTCCCTGCCGGGCCCAGCTATAATGGACCCTTATATCCTTCGCCTAAAGGTGATGTATTGCGGATGGGGTATATGCTGGGCTTCAGTTATGAGTATAAGAAGAGGTGGCTGTTTGATGTGCTTGTGCAGCAGGCAATGGCTAAGCCCAATTATGAGGGCGGCACTAATACCAATACACCATTTTCTCTGCCATACTTTAGATTTACAATAGGATATAAACTCACTAAATAGTTTTCTTTACTACACCTTAAGCCCTATATATACTCAACAACAAAGTAAGTCTCCAGTCGTGGAGACTTTTTTGTGCGATGTCATGAGCGCCAGTTATTAATTTTTAATTGGTTAAAAAAATGTTCTTCTTCAATTTCCTGCACGCCGCCGGGCTGGAGATCGCCTAAGGCGATCTCCTCAATGGAGGTGCGGATGAGGCGGATGCAGCGGTGGCTGACGGCCTCGACCATTTTACGCACCTGGTGAAATTTGCCCTCGTGCAAAGTGATTTGCAGCCAGGTATGCGGCACATATTCTTTGCGTTCAAAGGGATGTGAGAACATATCATCCGGCTTATCTACTATGTCTACTTCGCAGGGAGTGGTGGTCCAGTTGCCACCACCTTTGATGCGGATGGAGACGCCGTTGCGCAGGGTTTCCAGGCTTTCTTCGGTTACTTGCTGCCGCACTTTTACGAGATAGGTGCGGCGGTGCGGCACTTCTCCCTGGAAAAGTAACCTGGTGACTTTTTTGTTTGTGGTCAATATTAATAATCCTTCTGAGTGGTTGTCGAGGCGGCCGATGGCATGGATGCCTTCCGGGAAGTCATAACCTATATCGCCAAGAAGGCCTACTTTATCGGGGCTGATAAACTGGGAAACCATGTTGTATGGTTTGTTGATGATAAAATAGCGGTTGGCGGGTTGTGACATGGTGATTTTTAGTTTTGGGTAACGGTATATATAACGTTGCGGTCTTTAAGGTACTGCATAATAAAATCGAAACAATTCTCCCGGCTGCCTACGAGCTCGGGGGGAAATACTCCCTTGGCGGTAAACAGGCCGCTCATGATGAGATGTAGCGAGGCGTTGCAGGTATAACCCGTGGTGCGGCTCATGGATGATGTTTGGGTGGCAGTATCGGTGGTGTCGAAGAGATCGTAGGTGAAAGTGATGGGGCGATCATTTTGGGTGCCGGTAACCTTTATGGTCATGATGGTGAACTCTTCTTCGTCGGGTTTTGATTTCCACTGGTCTAAAAGAATGGCGGAAGAAAATTCGAGTGGTGATATTTCTGTGCCTTTAAAATTTATTTTGTTGGTATTGAAAAAGCCGCCTTTCATCATGGCTTTTATGAGGTCTATATGGCCGGGATAGCGGAGGGTTTTTTCTTTCATGTTTGGGATGTGCGACATGGTGAAAAGTATAGACCTGAGGCCATCAGTGTTAAATGACTCGAGTGTGCCTGCATGAGGAAAGTCGATCAGCTCGGGCTCGCTGAGGGCGGGCTTTGTGACGATCTGGCCGTTTTCCATGAGGCGGGCGGGGCGCGTGTATTCTTCTATCACATCGATAGGGGAGAATGGCGCTTTATATTCGAAGGGCTTGATGCGGTTGACGGGGAGGCCGCCTACCATACATTCGAAAGCGGTGATCTTCATTTTCTGATTGTGGTAACCAAGTACATAATTGCTCATGCCGGGGGCTACGCCACAATCTACGATTGCGGTGACATTATTTGCTTTTGCGAGGGCGTCCAGGTCCAGGGCGTTCTCGGGGAAGAAGGAAATGTCGGCGACATTCTTTTTTGCTTTGATGACTGCCTCGAGTGTTTTATAGCCCATGAAGCCGGGAACTGCTGTGATAACGAAATCGAAACCGGCCAATAGTTTTTCGTAGTTAGCATAATCAGCGAGATCGGCGGGGATTGTTTTTATTGATGGTTCTTTTGCTGAGAGGGCGGCAAGTGCATTGTTGCTTACATCGAATGATGTGACATCATATTTTTTGCTGAGGTCGATGGCCATTGTTTTGCCTACCATGCCTGCTCCTAAGATTGCTATTTTCATTTTGTCCGGATCTTGATTTGTTTTGATTAATAGATTTTGTCACTGAAGCAAAATATCACACTTTTCGGGAAAATTTTTATTTTTAGTTAAGTTGTTTATAATCAATTTTTTATATCAAATAATGTCTCGAAAATATCTCGATTTTATCACGCACGTTTTTTGTAATATGAGTCAATTCGGCTTTACTCTTCTTATCTTTTGCAGCATGTTTTCGGGGCATCTGCTCTCATTTTACTTAGACCTTCTGCTCTTTACTTTTCTTTTGCTTCGCCAAAAGAAAAGTAACAAAAGAAAAGGCGACTTTATTCCAAATGCTCCGCAGGAATAAAGAGGCTCTACGCTGAGTGGACACAGCTTCTATCACCTTCATGGCGCTGGTTTTAACCCTGCCCGGGAATTCTGTTGTGCTTGCTCAAGCGTATGTGCTTATTGCCTTTGATCATGGCCATCAATCGTAAGGTCGGGCTAAAAAAGGCGCCATCATGGGCAGAGCTTCAGCGCTTCTATCATCTGGGCAGTTCACCAAATTCAGGTGCTTTTAATTGTTTGCTTGCGTTTTTATACATTCTTGTTTTTCTTTATTTCAAATCTACAGTTGATCTATGTTGATTTTTTTTGCTTTTTTTGATAGTGATGCGGTGGTGGCGCGGGTTTCGGCGGTTTTGTGAAAATTTATAGTTGATTTTAAATCAACTGAAAAAATGTTTTCAGTTGATTTTTTCCGGGTTTTTATGTTTTTTTCATTTTTTAGGCAATGTATTTTACTTGTTTAAAATATATAACTGATTTTTTTTCGCGCAATGAAGCGCGAAGCATACATTGCTTATATGCTTCGGTAAAGTTAAGATGAGGGGGTGAGATATAACGAATGGTGTATACACCTATTTTTTAGTCGTTAGTCGTTAGTCATAAGTCTGGGTAAGTTGGAAAGGACATAAAGCTGGTATTTGGAGTTCGGTATGCGGTTTGCTAAGATGCCTTAGGGTAACCTGCTTACCTGTAAATGGAGCTATTAGCAATGTAGGGATTAATTATTAATTTTATAAAAAACGAGGTATGAAAAACATTGTGCTAACTATTGTGTGTGCTGTGATATTGATAGTTGTATTTAAGGTTTTTGGTAGCAATGATGAAGAGAAAAAGAGTGTGACGAAGAATAAGATTTCTGAGTCGACAACCGATGGGCAAATGAACGCGCCAAACAATGGGCAAGTGAGCGCATATGACATGAACGCTGACTATTTTAGTAATGCGGTGCGCGGGGATGTACGTTATAAGTATAAGTCCCTGATCGTAACCGGCCAGATAAGTGATATAGGTAGTGATGAGGAAGGGGCACCGTATATAATATTAGATCAAGTTGTGCGGTGCAGTTTTGGGAAAGACCAGGCAAGTAAAATAGCTGAATTAAATAATGGTGTGACTGTGAAAGTGGGGGGCAAGTGCGAGGGGAAAACTGCGATAATAGAGATGGATAACTGTAGTTTAGAGTGAGTGATAAAGGCATTTGCGCATTTAGTGAATTAATAAAATTTATTCTTTCCTTTCAAATTTATGATGATGAAGATTACTTGTATAGACAAAGAACTAAAGAAAGTATTTGAAACTGGATATTACTATATACCAAGGTTTCAGAGGCCTTATTCGTGGGAAAAGGATCAAGTTGCGGAGTTTTGGAATGACTCAATTATTGACAGCGAATCTGATTATTTTATTGGTTCAATTGTTGTCTATAAAAAAGATGATGAAGTTTATGGTATCGTAGATGGGCAACAGAGGCTAACTACAATTACAATGATATTATGCGCTCTACGAAATTTCTATATTAAAGAACAATTTGAAAATTTAGCTAAAGGTGTTCATATTCTCATTGAAAAATCCGATTTGAATAACGATAACAAATTCATTATACAAACAGAAACATCGTACCCTTATTTTCATGAATACATCCAAAAGTACGATGAACCTGATACGGATATTGAACTTGGATCTGAGGAGATAAACCTTAAAAATGCATTTACTCAACTCACATCATATATAAATACTTCAATTGAAGAAATTAGTAATGATAAACAGATAAAAAAAGAGAATCAAAAAGAGCACATTCAAAAAAAATTGAACGAAATCAGAGATAAAATTTTAAAACTAAAGGTAATATATATTGAACTTGACAATGAAGACGATGCTTACATAATATTTGAAACGCTGAATACAAGGGGCAAAGACCTAAGTGTTGCGGATTTAGTTAAAAACTATTTAACTAAACATTTAAAAACAAAAAACTCGGGAGTTGATATACCAAAAGATAAATGGTCTCAAGTAAGGGAGAATATCGACAGTACTACAATAGATTTAGATATTGACACCTTTCTTTTACATGTATGGCTATCAAAATATGAATTTACGACTACCAAAACTCTTTTTAAAAAACTTAAAGCTAGCATTAAATCAGGGCAAGCTAAATCTTTTCTTGATAGTTTAGTTAGCGATTCAGAAACATACAAAACTATATTTGACACACAGGCAAGAAAGTGGAGTAAAAATGAATTTGCAATAAAAACATCTCTCGATGTTTTATATAGTTTTAAGGTCACACAGCAAACTCCAATGGTCCTTTCGATAATGAGAGAATATAATACTGGTAAACTGAAATTCAAATATGCAGTTGAAGCACTTGAAGCAATTGAGCATTTTCATTATATATTTACCGCAATTACCTCACAACGTTCTTCTGGAGGTATAGCATCAATGTATTCGATGTATGCCCGAAGACTTTCCACTGCAAAAGATGACATCTCGAGAATTAAGGTAATAAAGGAATTGAAGCAAAAAATGAAAGAAAAAATACCAACTTTCGATGAGTTTTCAGCTAGTTTCAGGACTATAAAATTTACCGAGGATTACACAAAGCAAAAAAGAATTATTCAGTATACTCTGTCTAAAATTGATAAGTTCCTGAATAAGAATGGAGTTGCAGTGAATTATGACCAAATGACCATCGAGCATATACTCCCTCAAAGACTAAAAACCAAGGAAAAGGACCATGATGAGTATGTAGGTTTACTCGGCAACCTTGTTTTAGTTGATGAACAAATGAATGATAAGTTAGCGAATAAGCCTTTTCTTATCAAAAAAAACCTTCTTTCTAAAACTAATATCCATCTAGATGATACCATTAATAAAGCTAAAGTTTGGACAAATAAAGAAATTGAAAATCGCACCGAAAAACTTGCCACATTAGTTTTTACAAAAGTATTCAAAATATAAGTATTATAGGTTGAGTTCCGGTACCTCATGCCGACCGTGACCGTGTTATCTTCGAATGTTATCTTCTCGAGTTATTTGCCTAAGTTTTGGGTAATTATTTTTGAGGTTTGAAATGTGAGACGATATGATTTAGAACGCTGGGCATATCTTGAAAGACCAGTTTGTTTTCGAATCGTACTACGGTAAAGCCTAATTCATTTAGTCGTTTTGTTCTTTGTGCGTCATATTCTGCTGCCGCTGAGTCGAAATGAACTTGCCCGTCGAGTTCAACAATTAATTTTTCTGTGGGACAATAAAAATCAGCGATATAATGCTCTATGCTGTGCTGGCGTATGAATTTTCGATTTTGGAGTTGGCTGTTTTTTAGGGCAGTCCAAAGGGTTGCTTCTGCCGGGGTTAGGTTTTTTCTTAGGGCTTTGCGTTTTTCTTTGAGTATTGGGAGTGAATGGAGTTTTTTATTTTCCATGCTGGTGTTTTGTCAAATTTAATATTTTTTATCACCCCAGCCGGATCAAACCGTCGTTTGATCCGGCATCCCCTCTTTGAAGGAAAGAGGGGAGTTGTCCCTGTGGTCTGCTCGTGTTGTTTTGCCTGTGTTTTGTTTGGGCTGTGAATTCGGAGTACAAGCGAGCGGGACAACGATGTTTAATAGTAGTAATGAGGCGCGGGTGACAAAAAGCTTGCAGAGGCTTTAAAAAAGATGTGCCACACCGTTTAGGTGTGGCACATCTGTGTGGGTTGTATTTCTTTGTTTTATTCTATTACAATCTTGCCGCCCATGTTGCCGTGGGGGGTGGAGGCATTTATTAAGTATATACCGGCGGGTGCATGGAGGGATGCATCGATGGTTTGATTGGTAGTGCCTGTGATCTCTGCTACTTTTTCACCTATCATGTTTGTGATGGTGATGGTGGTGGGTTCGTTGAAAGTTGATGATACTGATATGGTGAAGTTTTCTTTAGCAGGGTTTGGCATGATGGTGAGTTTGTCTATGCCTGCTACAGTATTATTTATACCGGTATTTGCCCATACTGTGAATGAATAACTGGCAGTAGCTGTGCCGCAAGAATTTGTTGCGGTGTAGATAATGGAGGCTGTGCCGGGGCTTACACCATATACGAGGCCTGAGACGGAGACGGTGGCGATGGAAGTGTTGCTGCTGCTCCATATTCCATCGGTAGCGGTATTGCTGAGGCTGGTAGATGCACCGGCATAAACACTGTTGATACCAGATATGGTACCTGCATCAGGTAGTGGATTGACTATAACCGTAAACGTAGCTGTTGCAGAGCCGCAGGCATTGGAATTGGTGTATTGTATCACATCGGCGCCGGGGGTTATGCCAGTAACTATCGCTGATGTGAGGCCTGAGCCGGTAACGGCGGTGACGCCGGTAGTTTCGCTCCATGAGCCGCCAGTAGACGGGTCGGCAATAGTGATGCTTGATCCCTGGCATACTGAGCTGCTGCCTGATATGTCGCCGGCCTGAGGGATGGTGTTTACGGCAACCACAGCGGTAGTTGTGGCAACACAGGAGCCGGATGTTATGGTATAGATCATTGTGTCAAGGCCTGCGCTCACTCCGGTTACCATGCCTGATGAAATGGTGGCGTTTGAATTGACTGCGGCCCAGGTGCCCCCGAAAACGGTTGAGGTCAATGATATAGAATCGGCAGTGCAAACAGCGGCGGGGCCGGAGACCGTACCTGCTGTTAATAAATTGACACTGGCGTATATGGTGATGACGCTTGATACTGTGCCATTGGAAACCATAACCTTGAAAGAATCGAGGCCGGTGAAGCCTGCGGCGGGCGTATAAGATAAGCCTGAAACGGTGGTTAAGCTATCAAAGCCTTTTGAGTGGGCAGTGTATGGGAACCCTGAAAGTGTGCCGCCGACAGGACCTGAGATCACCGTCCATGTTTCCTGTTCGCCAACAATGATATTTGTGATGGCCATTTGCGTACTGATATCGGTAGCAAACCCGGTGCATGCGGTGATCGTTTGCCCGGCGCCGTAAGCAAATGAAGGTGTATTAGTTAATTGGATGAGTTTCCTGACGCGGTTGTTCAAATAATCTGCTACATACACATTTTGCTGTGCATCTACAAACAAGCCATGTGGCTCATCCATCCATGCACCGAGTGAATTGATGTTGTCTATATAATCATCTTCGTAAAAGTTGCCGCCAATGTAGTTGATAGAATCGTTTGTCACATTTATTTCCCTGCATGAGCAGCTGGTTTCGCAGCAATAGATGTTGCCTGAAGCATCGAGGCGCATGCCGGTGATGCTGCCCATCCATGCATCGGTAGCGAGGACCCCGGCAGGAGTGCCGCTGCTGCCCAGGGCTCCTGCAATTGTGGTAATAATACCAGTGGAACCACTGATCTTCCTGATGACCATAGCATTGGTGGTAACGTAGGCTATGATGCCGGTGGTATAGCCTTCGCCCTGATCGGCAATATATACATCGCCGGCAGCGTTAACACATACATGTAGCGGCACGCCCAGCTGGGCAGTTGTGGCGGCGGTGCCATCGCCTGTATAGCCACTGGTGCCTGTGCCGGCGATTGTGTTGATGATGCCTGTGGTGGCGCTCACTTCCCTGACACGATTGTTTATACCATCGGCAATGTATAAATTGCCGGAGGCATCGAGACAGATACCCAACTGACCCTGGATCATGGCGGCATTTGCCGGTCCGCCATCGCCTGAATAGCCGGCTGTGCCGGTGCCTGCAATTGTAGATATCAAACCAGAAGACAAATACAGTTTTTTGACCGCACCTGTTGTGGAGAAATATATATTGCCCGAGGCATCGATGCACATATAGTAAGGATCTACCCCACTGGCTATGGTAGTAATCACCCCGGTAGCAGCGGCCACCTTCCTGATGCAGCCGTTGCCATTATCTGCAAAATAAATGTTGCCCGCGGCATCGACCACTACGTCGGTGGGGCCGTTTATAGCGCCATATAAGCCTGTGCTGCCATCGCCTGAATAGGAGGCCGCCCCAGTGCCGGCCATGGTGACCGTGATGTTGTTCTGTGCAATTGCGTTTTGGGCTGTTATAATAAACAGCAGCATGGTGATCATGAAAATTGTAAATCTTTTCATAAAGGAATTTTTTTAAAAGAGGTTAAAAATGGTGCATGAGTTTGATTTTTTAATTAGATATGTAGGGAGGAGCGCAATAACCGTATTCCTGATATTATAAAGATATAAATCATTTTGAAAAAATAGGGAATTTATTTATATTAATAGGCGGTTAATAAAAAAAATTGACATTATCGTGGTTTTTGGGAAATGGAGGGGACTGGGAGGGAAAATGCAGAAAAGTATGATTTTGCTCATTTAAAATACCTACAGTAAATAATTTTATTAAATTAGAGGTTAGCCAGAGGTAAGTATTGGCTCCCGGAGGTTGTGGGTGATAGTTGAATTGATAATAAGAGAAAACTAAATCTACATATATATGGCAGCATTTGATGCAGGCTCAACGGGGTTTATGCTCCTGGCTACAAGTCTTGTAATGTTAATGACACCGGGCCTCGCGTTCTTTTACGGTGGCCTGGCGGGGAGGCGGAACATACTGGGTATCATGATCCAGAGTTTTGTGTCGATGGGGATCACGACGATCATGTGGTATGCGTGCGGATATTCGTTATGTTTCAGCGGGAATGCGATGGGTGGTGTGATAGGCGACTTCCAGAAGTGCATGATGCATGGTGTGAACCTGAATACGCCGTTTGCGGGTAACCCGAAGATACCGGAGTTTGTGTTTTTTGCTTACCAGATGATGTTTGCGATCATAACGCCGGCATTGATAACGGGGGCATTCATTAACCGGGTTTCCTTCAAATCTTACCTGGTGTTCCTGGTGTTCTGGCAGCTACTGGTGTACTATCCTTTTGTGCATATGGTGTGGGGCGGCGGGCTGCTGGCCCAGTGGGGCGTGAAGGATTTTGCGGGTGGTATAGTGGTGCATGCCACGGCGGGTTTTGCTGCACTGGCATCGGTAATATATGTGGGCAAGCGTAAGGATACTGAGTCGCCACCAAACAGCATACCGCTGATAGCGATAGGCACAGGGCTGCTGTGGTTTGGCTGGTATGGATTTAACGCGGGCAGTGAGCTGGATGTGGATGCAATAACCGGGCAGGCATTTATAAATACGGATGTGGCAGCATCGTTTGCAGCAATAACATGGCTCATCATAGAATGGAGCCTGGTGAAGAAACCGAAATTTGTAGGGCTGCTTACGGGAGCTGTGGCCGGGCTGGCAACAATAACGCCGGCGGCGGGTTATGTGTCGCTGAATGCGGCGGTGGTGATAGGTATAGCCTCGGGCTTTGTGTGCTACCTGGCCGTACACTTTAAGAATAAGAGGGGCTGGGATGATGCGCTGGATGTGTGGGGCGTGCATGGTATAGGCGGTTGCCTGGGCACGATACTGCTGGGCGTGTTTGCCGCAAAATCGATAAATGCTACGGGAGATAACGGGCTGATACATGGCGGGACAACCTTCTTCATTCACCAGGTGGTGGCCGTAGTGGTGGCTTGTGTGTATGCATTTGTATTTACTTACGGCATGCTGGCGCTGATAAATTTTGTAACTAAGGTGAAGGTGCCCGAAGAAGCTGAGTTAAGGGGGCTGGACA